>Ga0209458_1000035_pt1 | contig 85054 bp, 87 predicted proteins | sample WorMetLIZAISLAND_FD_187411 | JGI IMG/M metagenome (GOLD analysis project Ga0209458, IMG submission 187411) | Marine gutless worms symbiont microbial communities from Max Planck institute for Marine Microbiology, Germany - Inanidrilus manae... ...
CGACCGCGACATCCTCGTCACCGCCTGCGGCCGTATCTGCATGCACAGAAAAAAGATCAACATATCCACCGTCATGGCCGGACAGCGTCTCGGCATCAAGGAAGTCGACGACGCCATCTGGCTCGTCAGCTTCATGACCTACGACTTGGGATACATCGACCTGGAACAGAGAACCCTGCAAACCCTCGACAACCCCTTCGGCACGAGGCTGTCACCCATCTCTTAGGAACAATCTGTTACCCATATCTCCGGTATGGACATTATCCGGATTGGGGTGGCTGATGGGATTTGAACCCACGACCTCCTGGACCACAACCAGGCGCTCTAACCAACTGAGCTACAGCCACCATCGCTGTGTCCGGCGCGCCCTCCTCCGGGGCCGTCAGACCGCGATCGAAAGACGCTCGTCCACGCGTGAAGTGCTGTGTTTATGGGGATTTGCGTCGCGCTCGTCAAGCATCGGCGGATGCCCACCGCGAACCGCACTCGGCGCGGCCCCGCCCCTGGTGCGGTTGATGGCCGTGACCGGCGGGTCCAGGATCAGCACCGCTTGCGAGCGGCCCGGCGGTGCCCGTAATCTCCCGCCGCACAAGAGATTTGCAGGGGGCACGCGATGGTGCAAACCGCCGCCAGCATCGATCGCCTGGAGACCGAGACGGCTTTCGACGTCCTCGCCCGTGCTGCCGCGCTCGAGGCGCAGGGGCGCTCGATCATCAACCTTGGGATCGGCCAACCCGACTTTCCGACGCCGGACCATGTCGTCGAGGCGGCGGTCAAAGCGCTGCGCGACGGGCACCACGGCTATACGCCGCCGGAGGGCATCCCGGCATTGCGCGAAGCGGTTAGCGCCGATATCGACCGCCGGCTGGGCGTCGCGGTCGATCCGGGCCACGTGGTGATCGTGCCCGGCGGTAAGGTGACGATCTTCTTCGCCGCCCTGCTGTTCGGCGAGCCGGGCGCTGAGATCATCTATCCCGATCCCGGCTTTCCGATCTATCGCTCGGCGATCCGCTACAGCGGGGCCGAGGCGGTGCCGATTCCGCTGCGCGAGGCCGACGGTTTCGCCTTCTCGGCCGAGCGGCTGCTCGATCTGATCACGCCCCGGACCCGGCTGATCATTCTCAACAGCCCGGCCAATCCGACCGGCGGCGTCACGCCGCCCGAGGAAATGGACGCCCTGGCAGTCGGCCTGGAACACCATCCGCAGGTCGCCGTCCTGTCGGACGAGATTTACGGCCAGATGCTCTACGACGGGCGCCAGCACCGCAGCATCCTCGGCTATCCGGCCCTCCGGGACCGGGCCGTGCTGCTCGACGGCTGGAGCAAGACCTACGCCATGACCGGCTGGCGCCTCGGCTATGGGGTGTGGCCGGCGGCGCTAGTCGACCCGGTCAAGCGCCTGGCGGTGAACTGCCATTCCTGCGTCAACGCGGCGGCGCAACAGGCCGGCATCGCCGCCCTGACCGGCCCGCAGGGCCCGGTCGAAGCCATGCTGGAGGCCTTCGCCAAGCGGCGGCGCTTCGTTTTGCAGGAGCTCGCCCAACTGGAGGGGATCAGCGCTATCGAGCCGGGCGGCGCCTTTTATGCCTTCCCGAACATCACGGCGACTGGTCTGAGCGCTAAGGCAGTGGAGACCGCGCTGCTGGAAAAGGCCGGCGTGGCGACCATCGCCGGCACCAGCTTCGGCGCCCACGGCGAGGGTTTCATCCGCCTCTCCTACGCCAACTCCCTCGAGAACATCGGCGCGGCACTGCGGCGCATCGAGGCCTGGCTGGCCGAGCAGAGGGCCGCCAGCTGAACTGCGGTCACGGAGTCTTGGTTAAGAAAAATTAAACTTAAGTGCATATTTACCAGGCTTTCCTAAAGTTCTCCCACAAGGCTAGCGCGGGCCCTGTCGGCTCGCCACAGCCTGGCGGGGGACGAGGATGCCGAGGTGTGTCGTAGCTCTTTTGGTCGCTTTCGGCCTGGCCGGCCTGGCCGGCGCCGTCGGCGGTTCGGCGGCTACCGCGAGCGGCATCGACGCTGCCGGCCAAGCGTTCCTCACCTTCGACTTTGGCAGCAACAGGGTCGAGCGTCGCGGCCCACGCTTCGGGCTGCGAGTCGGGCTGCAGGGCGATCGAGCGCCCGGAACGGCCGAACCGGAGCCCTTTGTCAGCGCTATGTCGCTAGGCTTCGCCGCGACAGGACCGGCCGAGCTCTCGCTGGGCGGCCTCACAGTGCCGCTCGACATCAACCCCTTCGGCAGCTCTGAGGACGACGGCGGTGGAGATCGGACGCCACAAGACGTCGCGCCGGAGCCGGCGCCGCTGATCACGACCGCCGGCGCTACGAACTGGGCGAACGAACAGAGCCTCGAGGCGCTGATCGCGCCGGGCGCGGGTCATGCAGCCCAAGCGCAGAGCCAGACGCAGAGACATGAGAGCCCGCGCTGGCGCTTCCATGCCCTTTCCGCCTCCCCGGCCCGGGCTGGAGAGACGGCGGCCGATCGGGCCACCGCCTTTGCATTGCGGTCCGGCCATGCGGCTGGGCGGATTGAACATGTGGTCGAGCGCGGAGCATGGCGGTTCCGGAGCCAGGAAAGCGGCCGACAGGCGCCGGCATCCTCTCGGACGACGTCGTTGGCTAGACTACTCCTGCCGCACCACCGCGCCGCAGATCGCGCCTGGCGGGACAACGGGCCCCTGCGGAGCGCCGGCCACCGTTGGGGCAACAAGGATCAAGTCGTCCGCGCAGGCCAACTCGCCCGTGCAGAGGGGGAGCGACCGCAAAACGGCGCAACGCGTCAAGGCGGAGGGGATGATCGTTGGGTCTTTCGGCGAATTGTCCTCCGACAGCCCAGTCACGGCGGGATGATTCCTGCCGCCTTTGAGGCCAATCATTTGCGCCCAAAAAGAAGGCGTTTGCCCAATAGATAGGCAGTTCGAGGCACCATCCGCTGGGCACTGCTGTCGGAAAGCCCGGATTTTCTCTGCTTTTGCGTTTCGCCGCGACTTGGCACGGCCCCTGCTAAGAGAGGACTGCGGCCCGTTCGGGCCGTGCGGCTTGTCACGCCGTAACCGCAGCAAACCTACCGCAACGCGTTAAAGACGCCAGCCAATAAGGACGCACATGAAAAAGATCGAGGCGATCATCAAGCCCTTCAAGCTGGACGAGGTGAAAGAAGCCCTGCACGAGATCGGCATCAAGGGCATCACCGTCACCGAAGCGAAAGGATTCGGCCGGCAGAAGGGCCATACCGAGCTCTATCGGGGGGCCGAGTATGTCGTCGATTTCCTGCCCAAGGTGAAGGTCGAGGTGGTGCTGGACGACGGCCTCGTCGAGCGCGCCGTGGAGGCCATCCAACAGGCCGCCCAGACCGGCCGCATCGGCGACGGCAAGATCTTCGTCAGCACGGTCGACGAGGCGATCCGCATCCGCACCGGCGAACGAGGCGCCGAAGCGGTCTAGCCGACCCGGGAGGACGCCGAGGGGCGAAAAGTCCCCGAGGGGCAAGGGCGCAGGCGCCCGTCACGGCCGACAGGCCAAATCATCAGCGACGCAAGGACAGGAACTAGGGAAATGTCCGATTCCAACACGATTTTCGAGCTTATCAAGGAACACGACGTCAAGTTCGTCGACTACCGTTTCACCGATCCGCGCGGCAAATGGCAGCATCTGGCCATGTACGTCGATGCGGTCGACGAGGATGCCTTGAACGAGGGCATCATGTTCGACGGCTCCTCGATCGCCGGCTGGAAGGCGATCAACGAGTCCGACATGCTGCTGCGGCCGGACCTCTCGACCGCAGCGATGGATCCCTTCGCCGCGCAGCCCCAGCTGATCCTCTTCTGCGACGTGCTGGAGCCGAGCACCGGCCAGCCCTACGAGCGCGATCCGCGTTCGACCGCCCGCAAGGCCGAGGCCCACGTGGCGGCGCTCGGCATCGGCGACACGACCTACTTCGGGCCGGAGGCGGAGTTCTTCATCTTCGACGACGTCCGCTTCGGCAATGAGATGAACCACTGCTTCTTCCAGTTCCTCTCCGACGAGGGCCCCTACATGACCGGGGCCGACTTCCCGGAGGGCAACATGGGCCATCGCCCGGCCGTCAAGGGCGGCTACTTCCCGGTGCCACCGGTCGATTCCGGCACCGACATCCGCGCCGAGATGGTCAGCGTGATGGCGGAAATGGGCCTTTCCATGGAGAAGCACCATCACGAGGTGGCGCCCTCCCAGGCCGAGTTGGGGCTCAAGTTCGATACGCTGGTGCGCACCGCCGACAACATGCAGATCTACAAGTACGTGATCCACAACGTGGCGCACGCCTACGGCAAGACGGCGACCTTCATGCCAAAGCCGGTGGCCGGCGACAACGGCTCCGGCATGCACTGCCACCAGTCGATCTGGAAGGACGGCAAGCCGACCTTCGCTGGCGAGGGCTATGCCGGATTGTCGGAGACCGCCCTGTACTACATCGGCGGTATCATCAAGCACGCTCGGGCCATCAACGCCTTCTCGAACCCGACGACGAACAGCTACAAGCGCTTGATCCCGGGCTTCGAGGCGCCGGTGCTGCTAGCCTATTCGGCGCGCAACCGCTCGGCCTCGTGCCGTATCCCCTTCGGCGAGAGCCCGAACGCCAAACGCGTCGAGGTCCGCTTCCCCGATCCGACGGCGAACCCCTACTTGGCCTATGCGGCCATGCTGATGGCCGGCCTGGACGGCATCCAGAACAAGATCCATCCCGGCGATCCGATGGACAAGAACCTCTACGATCTGCCGCCGGAGGAGCTGGCCGATGTGCCGACGGTCTGCGGGTCGCTGCGCGAGGCGGTGCAGTCCCTGGAAGCCGACCACGACTTCCTGCTGGCCGGCGATGTTTTCAACCGCGATCAGCTCGAGGCCTATATGGAGCTCAAGTGGGAGGAGATCTACGCCTTCGAGCACGCGCCGCACCCGATCGAGTTCGAAATGTACTACAGCGCCTGATCGGCGCAGGGGACAGGCCCTGGGCACAGAAAGGGGTGCAGACGCGACCCCGGCGGTCCGGAACCCCGCTCGCCAGAGCGGGGTTCGCGCCTTTTTCGGGCTCTGGAGTTTGACCCTTACCGGCCGAGTGCTCTGTCCCACGCCCCCGGCCTCACCTGTTGAGCGAGCCCGCTCACTCGCCAAACCTGGGCCGGCTCAATCCCGCGGTTTCTTTGCTGAGGCTCGACGAGGACAAACCCCATGACCGAGCAGTCGCCGCATGGCCTGACACCGCCCGCTCAGCCGTCCGCCATGGCATCCGGGGCCGGCGACGATGCGGCCTACCAGGCCGCCCTGATCAAGTACGGCTCGGACCAGGTGGCGGTAGCCCTGCGAGTACGAGCAACTCTTCCGCGAGGCGTCCGAGGGCCTGGACGGCTCAGACGAGGCCGCGTTGCAGCAGATCGCGCGGCGCGTGCGGCCGATGCCGCTCTCGATCGCCGAAGCCTGGGACGAATGGGCCTACATCGACCGGCGCGACCGGGTGATCCGCGAGTTCTATCCGGAGGGCGGCGTCTGCCCAGCAATGCGCGCGCGCGGCGCCCTGCTGGTCGATGCGGTGCTGTCGGAGCTCGAGGTCGACAGCCTGGAAGACCTGGAGAGCCGGGTGAAGCTCATGGGCGCGCTTTGCAGCGGCGAGCGCCGCGGCCTCAGCGCCGCGCAGCAGCGCGCCTTCTCGACGACCTTGCTGCGCGATATCGACCACCTCAAGTCGGTGCTCGGACCCGGCGAGCCGCGCGGGCCGTCGACTCCGCTCGGCACCGCCACGGAGCGCCGTGCCGCCGTGGTCGCCCAGCTCTGCGATCCCGAAACCAGCAAGTGGTCGGACCGGGCAATCGCCAAGGCCTGCGGGGTCTCACCGCAGACAGTGAGCAACTGGCGGCACAAGCTATCTGACCATAGTGAGCAGACAGGACCGGAAGGCCGTGAGCGAATCTACCGTCGCGGCGGCAACATCCACCGCATGAAGATCAAGAAGATCGGCCTAGCAACGCAGAAGAAAGTCCCAGACTTCTAGACGAGTTATCGAGACGCTTTTGAGCGGGCGGCTGACCGCACCATATATCGCCGGCTTCATCTCCAGAAACACACGACCTAGGTTTCTTCACGCGGCCGCTGAAGGGTGACCGACGTTACGATCTGACGCCTTGGGGGACTTCCCTGCCTCCTTTCGAATCCTGCTCCGGTAACCTCAGCACGGCCGCAACCGGCCGGTGTCACAGCCAACCGGCATGATCGACATCTACCGAGAATGGACAGATAGGGCTTTTATTTGAGAACGCCTTGCCCTTCGTAAGCCGACGGCCGGCGCTTCTTGGCGGCTCAGCCCGCCAGCTTAGCTCCCTGGTTCGCCATCCTCTTCCTGGAAACTCTCGATCGAGAGTTCGCCTGCCGGATCGCTTTCCACGAGTTCGGCGACGGTGTCGCAGGCATTCGCCATGGACTCCATGCTTTCGTGAAGGTTCGGATTGTCGGAGCCGACCGCTCGATAGAACTTGGCCGATTCCTTCAGCAGCTTGGCCGCCATTTCCGCATGTGTCGGCATTCGAAGACCTCCGTTCCCCCAAGAAACCCGTGCGATACAGCGCGTCGTGCCTCGCCTTCGGCAAGAGGCACGCGTCCCGCCTCCGAATACCCCAGATCGTCTCGCTCCAGGCGACCCCCTAAGGGCCACCATAGCCCCGGCGGTCGGCGATGGAAACCAAACTGTCCGAACGCAAGGCAGATAGCCTTTTCAGATCAGATATCGCCTTAACAAAAGGCATTTACACGGCTGTGGTGAATACAAAGTTAGCGGCTGAGCCGAACCGTCATCTCCGCGCCCCCGTAGCCGTGCACCGAGTCACGTGCGCGGATCGTCACGTGGGTTACCCCTTCGGGGATCTCCACGCCGCTGAGTGAGCGGGTGAAGGGCTGCTCGTTCTCGTGCGGATGTGCCAGGACGCGGCTGCCGTACACCGTCCCGTCCGCCCCGACCACGTCCCACTGATCGGCGAAGTGGTCCCATCCTTCGTCGTCATGCCGCACCGTGACGGTGAAGCGCCAGATATTCCAGTTCTCTGGAATCGCTTCGACGGCGACCACGTCCGCCTGCCCGGCCACGGCCGGCTGCCCCGCAAGGCCTATCAAAGCCAGGCCAAGCAGGGCCGAGGCCAGGACCTTCCCTCGGGAACCTCTCGTTTTCATGGTGCCTCCTCCGGCGATCTTCACGATCTTGCCTCCCCCGGTGCTCTCCATGGGGCCTATTCTGCCTTCCTTTGAGCGCGCTCGCTACCCTGCCCCAGGATCCGACCCGCGGCTTGCCTCAGAGCCCACCCCAGACGGCAGAGGCCGGGGCCGGCCCTCTTGGTCGATAGCGACGAAGACGAACTCGCCCTCGGTGACCTTGACCTCCTCGCCGTTGCGGCCACGCTCGACCCAGGCCTCCAGGTGCAAGGAGAGCGAGCTGCGGCCACTCCGCTCGACTTCGGCGTAGACAGAGAGTACATCGCCCACGTAAACCGGCAAGTGGAAGCTCATGGCCGTGATGGCCACCGTGGCAACCCGGCCGTCGGCCTTCTGGCCGGCCGTGATGCCGCCGGCGATGTCCATTTGGGCGAGTACCCAGCCGCCAAAGATATCGCCGCTGGGATTGGCGTCGCCGGGCATCGCCAAGGTCCGGGTGGCCAGCTGGCCGCGTGGGCGGTCTTCAGGATGGGCCCCGGGTTGGGCCATGGCGAATCCCCTGCGGATTATCTATATTTTGTGAGTTTGCGAAGACAACCTACAGCATAAAGGAAGCAGCCCACCCCCGGCTAGTGGCAAAGGGCCGGCCGCGTTCCGATGTTACCCCTAGATCCGATGTTACCCCTAGAAAGGGCAGTTGCACCCCGATGGCCGATCTCTTTCAGTCCACCGCGCCAAAAAGCAAGCAGCGCGGCTATTCCGCCAAGGATATCGAGGTCCTAGAGGGCCTGGAGCCCGTGCGGCGCCGCCCCGGCATGTACATCGGCGGCACCGACGAACGCGCCCTGCACCACCTGGTCGCCGAGTTGCTCGACAATGCCATGGACGAGGCGGTCGCCGGCCACGCGACCCGCATCGAGCTGGCGCTGGAGCGCGACAACCTGATCACGGTGCAGGACAACGGCCGCGGCATCCCGGTCGACCCGCACCCCAAGTTCAAGGACAAGTCGGCCCTGGAGGTGATCCTCACCACCCTGCACTCCGGCGCCAAGTTCTCGCAGAAGAGCTATGCCACGGCCGGCGGCCTGCACGGCGTCGGCCTTTCCGTGGTCAACGCCCTGGCCGAGGAGCTGACCGTCGAAGTGGCGCGCGACCGCACCCTCTGGCGCCAGACCTACAAACGCGGCCGGCCGCAGGGCAAGCTGAAGAAAGCGGGCGCCGCCAACAACCGGCGCGGCTCGACCGTGACATTCCGGCCGGACCCGGAGATCTTCGGCCAAGCCGTCCGCTTCCGGCCGGATCGCCTGTTCCGCATGGCGCGCTCCAAGGCCTATCTGTTCCGCGGCGTGGAGATCCGCTGGCGCTGCGATGGCGCGCTGTTGACCGAGGGCGATGAGACGCCGGAGAAGGAAACACTTCATTTTCCCAACGGTTTGCGCGATTTTCTTGAAGCCCATTTGAACGGCCGCAAGACCCTGACTCCGGACTTCTTCGCCGGCCAGGCGAAGTTTCCCGACGACGCCGGCAACGTCGAGTGGGCAATCAGCTGGCCGCAGGACGAGAACGGCTTCCTCAGCTCCTACTGCAACACCGTGCCGACGCCGCAGGGCGGCAGCCACGAGCAGGGCCTGCGCAGCGGCCTGCTGCGCGGCCTCAAGGCCTATGGCGAACTTGTCGGCAACCGCAAGAAGGTTTCCCAGGTCACCGCCGACGATATCCTGGGCGGGGCCTGCGCCATGCTCTCCGTCTTCATCGGCAACCCGCAGTTCCAGGGCCAGACCAAGGAGCGGCTGGCCACGCCGGAGGCGGCCCGCCTGGTCGAGGCCAGCCTAAAGGACCACTTCGACCACTGGCTCTCCGGCCATCCGGAGCGCGCCCGCCTGCTGCTCGAGCGCGTCATCGAGCGGTCCGAGGAGCGGCTACGCCGGCGCCAGGAAAAAGAGCTCAGCCGCAAGACCGCGACCCGAAAGCTGCGCCTGCCCGGCAAGCTGGCCGATTGCGCCCGCAACCGGGCCGAGGACACCGAGATCTTCCTGGTCGAGGGCGATTCGGCCGGCGGCTCGGCCAAGCAGGCACGCAACCGCGACACCCAGGCCGTGCTGCCCCTGCGCGGCAAGATCCTCAACGTGGCCAGCGCCTCGGTCGACAAGCTGAAGGCCAACCAGGAGATCAGCGACATCACCCAGGCGCTCGGCAGCGGCACCCGCGGCCAGTTCGACCTGGACAAGCTGCGCTACGACCGGGTCATCATCATGACCGACGCCGATGTCGACGGCGCCCACATCGCCTCGCTGCTGATGACCTTCTTCTATCGCGAGATGCCGGGCCTCATCGAATCCGGCCGGCTATTCTTGGCGCAGCCGCCGCTCTACCGCCTGAGCCAGGGCGGCGAGACGGTCTACGCCCGCGACGACGCCCACAAGGAGGAGCTGCTGGCCGATCATTTCACTGGCCGCGGCAAGGTGGAGCTGAGCCGTTTCAAGGGTTTGGGCGAGATGCCTGCGGCCCAGCTCAAGGCCACCACCATGGATCCCGAAAAGCGCACCCTGCTACGCGTCGCCGTGGTCGAGCCCGAGGACCCGAACCCCAAAGCCGAGCAGAAGAAGGCCGCCGACCTGGTCGAACGCCTTATGGGCCGCAAGCCCGAGGCGCGTTTCAAGTTCATCCAGGAAAACGCCCGTTTCGTGGAATCCGACGAGCTGGACGTTTAGCCCGCTGGTGGATTACGGGGCCGGTGGATGCACGGGACCTTCGTTACGTAAAGCTTAACGGGATCAACGTCCGAGTCTGATCCGAGGCGGGGACAATAGTCTTTGTTCCAAAGGCTTCGCGGCTTGACGACAGCGGCGAAGCGTAGCGACCGGCGCCGATGCGGCGGCGGCGAACAGGCTCGGTGCGGCCCCAAGTAGCGTTGAAACGGGAGGAGACATTTCGACATGAGCCAGCTTAAGCCTTCAATTCCATTCAGCCTCGGCGCCGCCGCTCTGGGCGCTCTGCTCCTTGTGCTCGCCGCCTGCGGTCGCAGCGCCATTCTGCCGCACCGCTATGTCGACGACGGCTATCGGCCCATCGACCTGAATCAGGCCGCAGAGAGCGGCGGCATGCCCACGGCCGTGGTCGGCAACCCCTTCGCCATGCCCAAGTCGCAGTTCGACACCACAGTCACCGAGCTCCTGGAGAGCAACGACTTCGGGCTAGACCTGCCTTTCCTCACCGCGGTGCCGGAGAACCCGAAGCCGGCCTATCATGTGGTCGTGGTCTTCGATCCACCGGTCGAGACCGCCCCGTCGGAGGTCTGCACCAGGCCCGACCTGCCGTCCAGCCGGCGGCCCGGCGAGGTCAGCGTGCTCGCAGCGTTCTGCCAGAACGACCGCCGAATCACCTCTGCCGGCGGCCACATCACGGGCGCCTGGGGCCCGGACGATCCAGCCTTTCATACGCTGATGCGGCAGGTTGCAACCTCGCTGTTCCCGCCCGGCGCCCCGGGCGCCGACGACAACGACGGTCGCACTGCCAACTTGAAACTGCCGGCTGGGCCGGCTCCCAAGGAGCGCCTCGTGCAGAGTGTTTCGAGCGGAACACCTTGGTAGAGCCTCATGGGGACAGGGGGAGACGGCGTATCGGTCCAACGATCGCCGGCACTCCCGTTGTGGATAGGCTTGGCTTCCGCCTCGTAAAGCTTAACAGGATGCGGGTCTGATTCGGCACGACGGGATGCTTTTCCTTTCGATGACACCGCACCTCCCGGCCGGAGGCGCGATACTCAAGGTAGGTCCGTCGGCATCGAGCAGGCTTGATGCGGCAGAAACCAGTGTTCCGACGGGAGATGCTCCGCCCATGTTATCGACCAAGCCAAACGTCCGACCCGTGACCCTCCTCACCTGGGGTGCCTTGCTGATGGCCCCGCTGCTGCTCGCCGCCTGCAGCGGCGGCGCGACCCTGCCGCACCATTACGTCTACGAAGGCTACCGACCAAGCTACTTGAGCTATGCGGCCGGGCGCGGCGGCATGCCGACGGAGGTGGTCGGCAATCCCTTCCAGACCTCCAAGCAGCAGTTCGACGCCCAGGTTGTCGAGATCCTGGAGAACAACCACTTCGGGCCGGATCTGCCCTTCTTGACCGCGCCGCCGGAGGGTTTCAGGTCGGCCTATCACGTTGTCGTGGTCTTCGACCCGCCGATCGGCACCGCACCGTCCCGAATCTGCGCCGAACCGAACGTTGCGCCCAAGCCGCGGCGGGGCCAAGTCGGCGTGCTGGCCGCCTTCTGCCAGAACGACCGCCGGATCACCTCGGCCGGCGGCCACGTCGCGGGCGCGCGAAGCCCGGAGGACCCGCGCTTCCAGGCGTTGATGCGGCAGGTTGCCACCCTGCTGTTCCCGCCCCGCTCGCCGGACATCAACGACCCCAACGTGATCAGGGTCAACTAGATCACGGTCAACTCGGTGGGGGCCAACCCTGTGCGGGACCGCCTTCACGGGGCGTCGCGCAAAGGTGAATTGCCTCGCTTCGGCCCCCGCCCAACTTTGTGGGCAGACCGCACAAGTTGGAGAAGCAAGGAGATTCCCGCCATGGCACGCTGGACCGGCATCGCCGGCGCTGCGACCGCCGCGAGCCTACTCGCGGGCTGCGCCGGCACGGCCACCCTGCCCCACCACTACGTCTACGACGGCTACCGGACGAGCTATCTGAGCTACAGTGCGGACCGCGGCGGCCTGCTGACCGAGGTGGTCGGCAATCCCTTCGATGCGCCCAAGACGGCGGTCGACGAGGCCGTGACGGAGACCTTCGGGCAGCGCTCCTTCGGCCCCAAGCTGGATTTCTTCACCGTGCCGCCGGAGGGCTATAGCTCGGCCTACCACGTAGTGGTGCTGTTCAACCCGGCGACTGGCGCCGCGCCCGCGCGGCTCTGCCGCGACCCCTTCCAGGCGCAGGAGGAGCGCCCCGGCAAGGTCGGGGTCCTCGCCGCCTTCTGCAGCGGCGACCGACGCGTCACTTCAGCCGGCGGTTCGGTCTCGGGGGCGAGCGGACCGGACGACCCGGCCTTCCGCGACCTCATGAGCCAAGTAGCGGCCCTGCTGTTCCCCTCGCGCCCCGGCGACCGCAGCCCCAACGATAACAATCGGACGCCTCGGAGCTAAGGGGCTCAGCCACTCAGCAGCCACTCCCGCAGCGCCGCCGTCACCGCCTCGGGGCGTTCCAGGCTGGAGAGGTGGCCGCAGTCCTCGATCACAACGATCCGGACGTCGGGAATGGCCGCGGCCATGTCCTCGTGAAAGGCCAGCGGGGTCAAGGCGTCCTGCCGGCCGCACAGCACCAAGGTCGGGCAGCCAATGCCGCCCAGGGCGGCGCGGCAGTCCGCCCGCCCCATGAGGGCGCGCTGCTGCTGGACGAAGGCCGCCTTGCCGATGCGCTCGGCCATGCCCAAGACCTCGCCGGTCAGCACCGCATCGTCAAGCCGTGCCTCGTGGATCAGTAGCGGCAGCAGACGCGGCGTCACCCCCTTGAAACGCCCCTTCTCGGCCAACTCGATTAGCCCGCGCCGCCTTTGGGTTTCCTCCGGCCTATCGGGGCTGGCGCGTGTGTCGAGGAGAGCCAGCCGCGTAACCCGCTGCCGCGTGCGGCGCATGATCTCCAGGGCGACATAGCCACCCATCGACAGACCGACCAGAGAAAAGCGCTCCTTGGGCATCATCGCCAGCACGCTCTCGGCCATAGCGGTGATGCTGTCCTGCGTCGTGAAATCGGCCACTCGGCAGTCGGCGATGTCGGTTAACGCGTCGATCTGATGCCGCCAGAGGGCGGCATCGCAGAGCAAGCCGGGGAGCAGCGCCAAGGGTTCACGGGCGGTCATGAATCGAGTCGCATGAAGTCAGTGAGCAATAAGAAGGCGGGCCGTTGCGAAGCCATGATCGCCACGCATGGCAGTATCGAGCGCGACGGGATTCACATCTCCGTTCGCGTTCGAATAGGTTAACGAAGAAATTATCGCAACGACTTCTTTACCATATCCGAAGAAAATTACCCTGATTGTCGAAGCGCGCTGAGATTTCCTAAATGGCTCGGCCTTTTCGTTGACAGCGCAGCTTGACATCCTAAGATCCGTCAGCCAATTGAACGGGAGTTTAGGCAAGAGCTTGGAAGCTCATCCTCTCCATTACACTTGGATTTCATGACGTTTACCGATCTCGGACTTAGTCCAGAGGTCCTGAAGGCGATCGAGGACGCAGGTTACACCACGCCCACGCCGATTCAGGAACAGGCCATACCCATCGTGCTCATGGGCCGCGACGTACTCGGGTGCGCCCAGACCGGCACCGGAAAGACGGCTTCTTTTACCCTGCCGATGATCGACATCCTGGCGCGCGGCCGCGCCCGGGCCCGTATGCCGCGCTCGCTGATCCTCGAGCCGACCCGCGAGCTGGCCGCCCAGGTGGCCGAGAACTTCGAGCGCTACGGCAAGTACAACAAGCTCTCCATGGCTTTGCTGATCGGCGGCAGCTCCTTCGTCGAGCAAGAGAAGAAGCTCGACCGCGGCGTCGACGTGCTGATCGCCACCCCCGGCCGCCTGCTCGACCTCTTCGAGCGCGGCAAGATTCTGCTGGCCGACGTCAAGGTCCTGGTGATCGACGAGGCCGACCGCATGCTCGATATGGGTTTCATCCCCGACGTCGAGCGCATCGTCGGCGTGTTGCCGAAAATCCGCCAAACCCTCTTCTTCTCCGCCACCATGCCGCCGGAGATCCGGCGCCTGGCCGATGCCTTCCTGATGAACCCCAAGGAAGTGACGGTCAGCCCGCCGACCTCGACCGCCGAGACGGTCGAACAGGCGATCCTGCGGGTCGGCGGCAAGCCGAAGGATAAGCGGGCTGCTCTGCGTACACTGATCCGCCGCGAGGAGGTCACCTCCGCCCTAGTCTTCTGCAACCGCAAGCGTGACGTGGGCGTCTTGCACCGTTCGCTGGAGCGGCACGAGTTCTCGGCCGCGGCGTTGCACGGTGACATGGCCCAGCCAGCGCGCATGGCAACGCTCGAGAGCTTCAAGAACGGCGAGGTGACGCTGCTGGTCTGCTCCGACGTGGCCGCCCGCGGACTCGACATCCCGGCGGTCTCGCATGTGTTCAACTTCGACGTCCCCGGCCATGCCGAGGACTACATCCACCGCATCGGACGCACCGGGCGGGCCGGCCGCAGCGGCCGCGCCTTCACCCTGGTCATGCCCGAGGACGGCAAGGCGCTGGCCGCCATCACCCGGCTAATCGGCAAGCCGCTCGCGGAAACCACACTCGAGGGCGTCTGCGCCCCCGAGCAGGCCGAAGCCGCGGGCGAAGAGGCCGAGGGCCGCAGCGGGCGCCGCGGCCGCCGTCGCCGTGGCAGCGCCAAAACGGCGAAGATCGCGGCGAATGGCGAGGCCCATCCAGCAAGCGACGAGAAGCCGAAAGACAGGAAAGAAAAAGACGTGAAACGAAAAAGCAGCAAGGAAAGCGCGCGGCGCTCTTCCAGGGAGAGGAAACCCTCCGATCAGCCGAGCAACCCGACCGACAGCTTCGGCGACCACACCCCCGCCTTCCTGCTCCGCCCGGTCAAGCTGGCCGCCTCGGCCTGAGCGCGATCTGACCGGCCTTTGGCTGGAGCCGGTCCCGCCAATCATCGACCAAGCGCCCTCCCTCTAGGCCGGGCGACCGCCGCTCTCCGCCGTTGGCCGGCCGCGCGAATCCGTTATCATGGCGCGGCAACACCGATCCAACCGCCAAGCTAGGAAGTCGCCATGCAGACGATCTTCATCATGGTCAAATGCGAGCTGGGCAAGGCCTACGCGGTCGCCGACGAGGCCGTGCAGGCGGTGGAGCAGGTCTCCGAGGTCTATTCGACCTCTGGCCAGTACAACCTGCTGGTGAAGTGTTACCTGGCGGAAGGCGCCGACATAGGCCACTTCGTCACCGAGCAGATCCAGACCCTGCCCGGCGTCGCCGACACCTTTACCCTGGTGGCTTACAAGGCCTTCGGCTAGCCCTCGGGCGCAACGAGCCCCAGTCACGGCGGGTTCCATGAAGCAGGTCTCATGACAAGCAGCGCGGCCGCCCAAACTGCCGGCTCCGACATTCTGGTCATCAAGCACAGCGCGCTGGGCGACATCGTCATGGCACTGGGGGCGATGCAGGCGATCCGCCGCGCCCATCCCGATGCCCGCCTTGTGCTGCTGACCACACCGCCCTATGTCGCCCTGGCGCAGGCGAGTGGCTGTTTCGACGAGATCTGGACCGACCCGCGCCGCCTCTGGTGGCGGTTTTGGGACGCGGCGCCGCTGATCATGCGGCTGCGCGCCCGACGCTTCGCCCGCGTCTATGACCTGCAATGGAGCAGCCGCAGCAGTTTTTACTTCCGCCTCCTGCGGCGCCCCGGGCTGGAGTGGGTCGGCGTGGCGCCCGGCTGCTCCCACCCCTATCGCGGCCGCAGGGACGAGAAGCACGTCACCGAACGGCTGTCCGAGATGCTAGCCGTGGCCGGAATCGAGGACGTGCAGCCATCGGACCTCTCGTTCCTGGACGCGGACCTGTGCGACACCGACGTGCCGCCGGCCTACGCGATGATCGTGCCGGGCAGCGCCCCCAATCGGCTCGGCAAACGCTGGCCTCTGGACCGCTTCATCGAGCTCTGCCAGGCGCTGGCTGCCCGGGGCCTGGTCCCGCTGCTGGTCTGCGGGCCGGCCGAGGCCGAGCTGGGGAAAGCCATTTCCGCCACCTGCCCGGACGCGCTCTTTTTGGCGACGCCGCTGCCCCGGATCGCTGCGCTTGCGCGCGGCGCAACCGTCGCGGTCGGCAACGACACCGGTCCCATGCATCTGATCGGCGCTTGCGGCTGCCCAACGGTCGTCCTGTTCGGGCCGGAGAGCCATCCGGTGAAGACCAAGCCGTTGGGCCGCGCGACGGTTTTGCAGTCCGACCCGCTCGCCGAGCTTTCGGTCGCGGAGGTGCTTTCCGCGGTTTCGGCGATCACGGACGACGACGGGGCGCACGCCGCCGGCCAGACACAGCGCTGACCAACGGATTGGCGCGACCGGCCGGCTGCGCTAGGATTGCTGCCTTACAAAGCAAGGACTTGCGCAGGGAGGTTCAGATATGAGGAGGCTTTTGATCGCCGGGGCTGCAGCCATTGCGCTGGCTGCCGGACCGGCGGGAGCCGCCGATGCGGTCAAGATCGGCATGATCACCACGCTCTCCGGCGGCGGCAGCGCGCTGGGTATAGACATCCGCGACGGCTTTCAGCTGGCGATCGACCAGGAAGGCGGCCAACTCGGTGGCGTTGCGGTCGAGCTGATCGTCGAGGACGACGCACGCGAGCCGGACAAGGCCAAGGAGATCTCCGACCGTCTGCTGAAGCGCGACAAGGTCGACATTATGACCGGTATCGTCTGGTCCAACCTGGCGATCGCCGTGGTGCCAAAGGTGACCAAGGAAGGCGTCTTCTATATCAGCCCCAACGCAGGGCCATCCCTGCTCGCCGGCAAGGGCTGCCACGCAAACTACTTCAACGTGGCCTGGCAGAACGACAACCTGCACGAGGCGGTCGGCCAATACGTGCAGGACCAGGGCGTGGCCAGCGCCTTCATCCTGGCGCCCAACTATCCCGCCGGGAAGGACGCGCTGACCGGCTTCAAGCGCTTCTACAAGGGCGAGGTCAAGGGCGAGCTCTACACCAAGCTGGGGCAGAAGGACTACGCAGCCGAAATCGCCGCAATTCGCGATGCCAAGCCGGATTCGGTCTTCTTCTTCCTGCCCGGCGGCATGGGCATCAGCTTCCTCAAGCAGTACAGCCAGGCCGGCCTCTCCGGCGAGATCCCGGTCTACGGCCCGGCCTTCTCCTTCGACCAGACCATTCTCGGCGCGGTCGGCGATGCTGCGCTCGGCGTAATCAACTCCTCGCAGTGGAACAAGGACCTGGACAACGCCGCCAACAAGGCCTTCGTGGCTGACTTCGAGAAGGCCTACGGCCGCCTGCCCTCGCTCTACGCCAGCCAGGGCTACGACGCGGCGCGGCTGATCGGCAGCGCGCTGAAGGCAGTCGGCGGCGATATGGCCAAGGCCGACGACTTCCGCGCCGCCCTCGAGAAGGCCGAGTTCGAGTCGGTGCGCGGCGACTTCGAGTTCGGCCCGAACCACCATCCGGTGCAGGACATCTACGTGCGCGAGGTGGTCAAGGAGGGCGACCTGCTGACCAACAAGGTGCTCGGCAAGGCCTTCAGCAAGCACGCCGACGCCTACGCCGACGAGTGCGCGATGTAGCGTCGCGCGACGGCGGAGTTTGTGTGGCTAATGCCACTCACGCCCCTCCCGGCCTCTCCCCATCAAGGGGGGAGTCGGATTTGGCTCTGAGTGACCGACCTTCCCTCCCCCTGGACGGGGGAGGGCCAGGGAGGGGGTGGCGCCCGCTGCTGAAATAGCCTATCTCGCCGAACGCTTCTTTTGCCGCTCCAGCCGAGGCTCGTCCGACGCCATGCTTCTCGTCCTAGAGCAGGTCCTGAACGGGCTTCAGCTGGGTGTCATGCTGTTCCTCCTGGCGGCCGGGCTGACCCTGGTTCTCGGCATCATGAACCTGGTCAATCTGGCGCACGGCTCGCTCTACATGGTTGGGGCGTTCGTGGCGGCCAGCGTGACCCGGCTGACAGGTTCCTTCCTGCTCGGCCTGCTGGCGGCCTTGCCGGCGACGGCCCTGGTCGGCATGGCGGTCGAGCTGGTGGCACTGCGGCGGCTCTACGACCGAGATCACCTGGATCAGGTGCTGGCCACCTTCGGGCTGATTCTCTTCTTCAACGAGCTGACCCGCATCCTCTGGGGACCGCGGGCCCTCTTCATGGACGTGCCGGATTGGCTCGGCGGCACGGTTCGAGATCATCCCCGGCGCCCCCTACCCCGCCTATCGCCTGGCGATCATCGGTGTCGGCCTGGTGGTGGCCCTATTCCTCTATTGGCTAACCGCGAAAACCCGCCTCGGCATGCTAATCCGCGCCGGTGCCTCAAACCGGGAGATGGTCTCGGCGCTCGGGGTCGACATCAAGAAGCTCTACACCTTGGTCTTCGGGCTGGGGGCGATGCTGGCCGCGCTGGCCGGGGTCATGGCCGGACCGATCTACGCCGTCGAGGTCGGCATGGGCGAGGGCATTCTGATCCTGACCTTCGTGGTCATCGTGATTGGCGGCATCGGTTCGACCCGCGGCGCGCTGGTCGGCGCGTTGCTGGTCGGCCTGGTTGACACGCTGGGACGCGCCTTCCTGCCCAGCCTGCTGAAGCTTTTCATAGCACCGGCGGCAGCCGACGGCATCGGCGCCTCACTGGCTTCCATGGCGATCTACATCCTGATGGCGGCCGTACTGATCTGGCGGCCGCGCGGCCTGTTCCCCGCCCATGGCTAGGCTGGGCGGCAAGGCCGCAGTCCTCGCTCTTGCACTCCTGCTGCCCTGGCTGGTCGAGGCGACGGACTACGACTTCCTGGTCGGCGTGGCGACGCGGATTCTGATCTTCGGCCTGGCCGCGCTGAGCCTTAATCTGATCCTCGGCTACGGTGGCATGGTGAGCTTCGGCCATGCCGCCTTCTTCGGCGCCGGTGCCTACGTGGTCGGCATCCTCAGCCATCACGCCACCCTCGACGAGCCGCTGATGACCTGGCCGATCGAGATCGGTGGCACGGAAAGCGCACTTATCGGCTGGCCGGCGGCGATGCTGGTCGCAGCGCTGCTTGCCCTGGTGATCGGCGCGCTTAGCCTGCGCACCAGCGGCCTCTACTTCATCATGATCACGCTCGCCTTCGCCCAGATGCTCTACTTCTTCACGGTCTCGCTGGAGACTTACGGCGGCGACGACGGCCTCTCGCTCTGGAGCCGTTCGAGCGCAGGCCCGCTCGACCTGAGCGACGATCGGCAGTTCTACTACCTGGTGCTGGTCATCCTGCTGCTCTTCCTGATCCTGATGCGGCGCCTTGTCGCGGCCCGCTTCGGCCTGGCCCTGCAGGGCATACGCGACAACGAGCGGCGCATGCAGGCCATGGGCTTCGCGACCACGCGCTACAAGCTGACCGCCTTCGTGATCGCGGGCGCCGTGGCCGGGCTGGCCGGCGCGCTGATGGCCAACCAGACCGAGTTCGTTAGCCCCTCCTTCCTCGACTGGCCGCGTTCCGGCGAGTTCCTGGTGATCGTCGTGCTAGGAGGCATGGGCACGCTCTACGGACCCGTTGCCGGCGCAGCCGCCTTCCTGCTGCTGGAGGAGATCCTGTCCGACTGGACCGAGCATTGGATGATCATTCTGGGGCCGTTGCTGATCCTGGTGGTGCTCTTCGCCAAGCAGGGTCTCTGGGGGGCCGTCGAAAGCTGGTTGCGCAAGGGCCGAGAGCCCGGAGGAACAATGCCGTGACAGCGCCGCTTCTTGCCATCTCCGGGCTGCGCAAGGCCTTCGGCGCGGTCATTGCCTGCGACGATGTCGATTTGGAGATCCGGCCCGGAGAGATTCACGCCGTCATCGGCCCGAACGGCGCCGGCAAGTCGACTCTGATTGGCCAGATCGCCGGCGAGATCCGGCCGGATGCCGGCAGCATCCGCTTTGCCGGCGAGGAGATCACGCGTCTTCCGGTGCACGCCCGGGCGGCGCGCGGCCTGGGGCGTTCCTTCCAGATCACGTCGATCCTGCCCCGCTTCACGGCGCGCCACAACGTGGCGCTGGCGGCGCAGGCACACGATGGCCACAGCTTTCGCTTCTGGCAGCCGGCCACCGAGGAGCATGGGCTGCGCGAAGCGGCGGATCGGGCCCTGGATCGGGTCGGCCTGGCCGAGCGCGCCGAAGTCCCGGCTGCCGCCCTGGCGCACGGCGAGCAGCGGCAGCTCGAGCTCGCCATGGCGCTGGCCGGTGGGCCCCAGCTGTTGCTGCTCGACGAGCCCATGGCCGGCACCGGACACGAGGAAAGCGCCAAGATCGTAGCCTTGCTCGGCAAGCTGCGGGAGGAGACCACGATCCTGCTGATCGAGCACGACATGGATGCGGTCTTCAAGCTGGCCGACCGCATCACGGTGCTAGTCTACGGCCGGGTAATCGCAACCGGCTCGCCAGACGAGATCCGTCGCCACCCCGAGGCGCGCCGCGCCTACCTGGGCGAGGAGAGCGCCTGATGCTTAAGGTCGAGGACCTGGAAAGCTTCTATGGCGCCAGCCAAGCGCTATTCGGCATGGCGCTCGCCATCGGCGCCGGCGAGGTGGTGACCCTGCTCGGTCGCAACGGCATGGGCAAGACCACCACGGTGCGCTCGATCATGGGACTGCTTCGGCCGCAGCGCGGACGTATCCTGTTCGAAGGTCGCGAGATCACAGGGCTGCCGCCCTACAGGGTCGCGCTGGCCGGCATCGGCCTGGTCCCCGAGGGCCGCCAGATCTTCCCCAACCTCACCCTGCGGGAAAACCTGATCGCCACCGCGCGTACGGCAGATGGCCGCCCCACAGCCGAACGGGGAGCCTGGGCCGAGGAGCGCATTTATGCGCTTTTCCCACCGCTCAAGGAGCGGGCGAACAGCTACGGCAACCAGCTCTCGGGTGGAGAACAGCAGATGCTGGCGATCGGCCGGGCGCTGATGACCAATCCCAAGCTGCTTATCCTCGACGAGGCGACCGAAGGGCTCGCACCGCTGGTGCGTGCCGAGATCTGGCGCGTGCTCGCCACTCTCAAGGCTGAAGGCCTGGCGATCCTGGTGATCGACAAGAACATCGAGGCACTGAGCCGCATCGCCGACCGCCATTGCATCATCGAGAAAGGCCGTGCGGTCTGGAGCGGCACGACGGCCGAACTCCAGGCCGACCGCAGCGTGACCGAGCGCTTTCTGGGCCTGTAGACTGCCTCTACTGCTGCAGCTGATCGTCGTCGGTCGCCGAGACGACCGGATCGGCCGGGTGCGAGATGCTGACCTCGAGGCTCATCAGATAGACCTGAACGAGCTGCACCATGACGGCCTGCTCCAGCTCGTAAAGCGTACGGCCGGCAGCTTGCACCGCGATGTTTTCCTCGAGCTGAATGCGTCCCTCGTCGTCGACCTGGAATTCGCGCACTTCGATCTTATCGGAGACGATCTGCAGGCGGATCCGATCGCCTGGCGCGATGATGCGGGGCTCGGTCGGCGTTTCGCTCGCCCCAACCGTGTCCGCCTCGGCTGTGCTGTGGGCAACCTGTGTCAGACTTCCGGACGAGGCGTCGCCCGAAACGAGTGAGGCATCGTCGGCACGCTCCAGGCCGCCCGTCTCAACTTCTTCCGCGGCTGCAGGCGCCCCCGCGGCCGGCGCCAGCTTGCCGGCTGCAGTAAGATCGGCAACGCTCAGCTCGGTGGCGTCCGGGTCGGCGGCGTCAGGTTCGGCGGTCTCCACGTCCGGCGCTGCGGCTCCGCCGGCCTCGTCCTGGCTGGCGAGAAGGGACTCCACCCGCATGTCCTGGGCCTTATCCCGCTGGGGCTCATCCCCCTGGGCCTCACCCTGGGCCTCATCCTGGCCGACGACACTGGAAACCGACACTGCGACGACTGCTTCGGTTCCGAGCGCGGCAACCGAAGCCGGTTCGCTCTCCGCCCCGGCCGCATCGCTAGTCTCGGCGGCATCGCTAGTCTCGGCGGCGGTGACAGCCTCAACAGGGGCCGCTTCTGGGACCGCTTCTGGGACGGCTTCTGGGGCCTCGGCCGCATCGGCGCCGCCCGCTTCTTCGGGCGCCGGACCAGCCGCCCGGGCTAGCAGGCGCAATAGCTCCGGCGTCGCTTGCCCGCGCGGCGCGACGCCCGCGTCGGCTTCGAAGGCGGCGATGGCGCGTTGGGTCTGTGGCCCCATGTCGCCATCGGCGGGCCCGGGGTCATAGCCAAGCCGGGCCAGCTGCTCTTGGGCGTCGCGCACGACGGCTATCTTTTTGACCTTCTCGAGTTCGGCAATCAGCGAATCGGTAACCCGGCCGTCAGGCTCAATTCCCCGTGTCTTCTGAAAGGCCCGAATCGCGGTCTCTGTCCAGGGGCCGATGATGCCGTCATTGGGCCCTGGCGCATAACCGAGCTCGGTCAAAAGGCCCTGGGCTTCACGCACCAGCTCTTCCGGCGTGGCGGCATCGGCGAGTATCTGTGGGCGAGGCTGGGGCGCCGGCGCCAAGAGCGCCGAGGATGGCGCCGTCTTATAGCCGTCGGGTCGGCCGCAGCCCGCGGACAGCAGAACCGCAGCCGCCAAGAGGGAAGAAAACAGAACACGCGCCGCCGGGCCAACATGACTGCGGGCAAGACAACTCGGCACGGTCTTGCTTACGCTCGCGGTCACCCTACACCTGCCCTCGCCGGGCCAAAATCCAGCCCGGCCTGCGTCCCGTTCCAAAGTAAAAGGTTAACACAGCTGCACCTTTCGACGGGCCCTCACTTTCAAGCTGCGCGCTGCCTGTCAGCGCTCCCCCGGAGCGAACGCGGCCTTGCGACCTCCGGCTTCATGTAACTGCAACAGACTATTCTTGGCGATTCCCGACATAAATTCCTGAGGCAAAAATGAGCCCTAGTCGATCTCTTAGCAAACTTTCAACCGAGTCGTCCCCTCGCCAACAAGAATTACAACGCCAGTACGGTCGCCTTTATTCCAGCTTTCGAGGACGAGCAAATCGGCTATCAGAGGCCAGACGGCCTATATTTGGCGGAGACAGAAACTGTGCAGCCGTTAACTCACGGTGCCGCCGGATTCGCCCCGACAGTTCCCGTTTCGTCATCTTCACCGGTAGCTTCGTCCCCCGCCAAGCCAGGGCGCGTGACGTCGACGTTCAGGTCGAGCAGGAAGGACTCGACGAGCTTTATCGTTATCGCGTGCTTGAGCTCATCGAGTGTGAGACCGGCGGCCAACACGGAAACACCGCCCGGCAGCTCGATCCGTCCGTCGCCGTCGACCTCGCGCTCGATAACGTTGCTGCCGGCAACGCCGATGCTCAGGCGCACTCTGTCGCCGGAGCTCAACGGGCGCCCGTCCTGTACGTCGTGCGGCGAGTTACGGGATAGGGAAATCACCGGGCGCGCCGCAAGGTTTAGCGGCGCTTCGTCGGATGCTTCGTCGCCTCGTTCCTCGGCTGGCGCGGGAAGGGGCCCGATCCTTTCCTGATCGGCCGAGGCCGCCTCAGCCATCTGGCCCGACGTGGCAGGCCCTATCTGTACTTCGCCCACCGGCATTCGTTGTGCCGCGACTAGGGTCGCTTCCGCCGACTCGATCCGGGACGAAAACGCACCGCGCAGAGACGGCGGAGCCATCGGGCCCGCCTGCAGCACCGGCTTGGGTTGCACCGGAGGCAAGATCGAATAGAGCCGCTCGACCAATTCGGGTGTCACCTTGCCGGTAACCGGAAGGCCCTCGGACTCCTGGAAGACGCTGATCGCGGCGCGGGTCCGCGGGCCGATACGACCATCGATCGGGCCGATCGTGTACCCGAGCCGGGCCAAGCGGGCCTGTGTTTCGCGCACCATCAGCTGGCGCCGCGCGACCTGTAGCTGAGCCACCAAGGTGGCGCTGACCCGGCCGTCGGCGCTGAGTCCTTGCGCCTTCTGAAAGGCTCGGATCGCGGCCATCGTTCTTGGCCCCTTGACCCCATCGATCGCCCCGATCGGATAGCCAAGGTCCTGCAGCAGAACCTGGACATGGGATACGATGAAGCGCGGCGGCACGCCGTCGCCCGAGAATTCGTCCTCGGCCTGGAACTGCACAGCGGCCCAGGGCGTGGGTATCGTCGGTTTCGCCGTCTCCGGCTCGCTAAGGCCCAAGTCGACCGTCAGCTGGGTCAAGGTGTCACAGGCCGAAAGCAACCCGGCCATGAACAACAAAACCGCTACCGCGGCGGCCGGTCTGCCATGCCGCGGGGTCCCGCCCCTCGCCCGACCGTATGATGTCCTTTCCTTCACCTATTCCCTGACGGCGGCACCCGAGACGGCTGCCGCACCTCTCTGCCCCTGACCATATGCAAGCCTCCGAAGCGGATCGGACGATACAGCGCCCAGGCTTATCACCCGGGCCTTATATGTACTATACCGGCCCTGCCAGTGCGACCGATCTTGCCCGCCGGCCTTCCTGGAAACCTCGGCCGACCCGCGGGCCGCAGATGGTTAGCCTCAGTCCGACGCCCGTCCCGAAGCCGTTGGGGTCCTGGCAGTAACCAAACCTTCATTCATTTTTATTGAGGAGTCGTTAACCAATTACGAACGGACTGGCAAACTTGGGCCGCGCCGCGGCGGCTTGCGTGCCGCTGACACAGATTTGTTCCCCCACATCGCCCTCATTTTGCCCGGTTAAAGCAGATTGGAAAGAGGCGAAAGAGTCCCTTTCATAGCCAAACCGATAGCGCATGTTCTTCATGCAAGCAACAACCATATCTTGTGCCTCTACCCATATATTGGGCGAAGGACCAATCTACTCTCAATATATTGACAGAAGACAAGGGATTGCTAGGCTGACGGATTGAGTGACGGCGCTACTGAGACCATCCCACGAATCGATGCCTTGGGACTGGGATAGTATCGAAGAGCGTTCCGTCGAGGTTTGAAACAAAGCTTATAACGATCTGAAAAGGCTGACTTTGGCACCAGAAGGCACGATGGCGGCGTTCGACGACCGTCCCGCTTTGCGGCTGCAGGGCGAAGCCTTCACCCTTCCCGTCCTGCCGCTGGTCGATTTGCGCGAACCCGGCCTGCTCCAGTCCTTGCTGCAGGAGATCGCCCGGGCGCCCTACTTCTTTCGCCACGCGCCGGTGGTGCTCGATATGCTGGGGCTGTCCCGCTTCGATCGTCAGGACTTCTGCGACCTCGTCGCCTGCCTGCGCGACTGTCAGCTGGTGCCGGTCGGCGTACGCAACGCGACCGAGGAGCAGAACCAGGCGGCCGTTGCGCTCGGGCTCAGCGTCGTCCCCATGTGGCGCGCCAGCGCCGCCGCGACCGCCTCGACACAAGAGGAACCGGCCGCCCCTATGGAGACGGCCCCGAAGGCCGCTTCACCCGGCAGCGTGATGATCAGCGAACCGATCCGCTGCGGCCAGCAGATGCGGGCACCAGCCGGCGATCTGATCGCCCTGGCCACCGTCAGTACCGGCGCCGAGCTCCACGCGCACGGGCACATCCACGTCTATGGCGCGCTGCGCGGACGGGCCTTCGCCGGTTGCGACGGAGACAAGGGCGCTCGCATCTTTTGCCGCTACTTCGAGCCTGAGCTGATTTCGATTGCCGACCAATGGCTGGTCCGCGAAGACATCGAGGATCACCTGATCGGCCACGCCGTCCAGGTCTGCCTGGTCGGCCGCCGGCTGATCATCGAACCGGTGCCTTGAGGTATGCCGATGCCGAACCCCTTCGAACCGCAATCACTGGAGAAACCTTGTGCCTAAGGTAATCGTCGTCACATCGGGCAAGGGCGGAGTCGGCAAGACGACCTCCAGCGCCGCCTTCGCCACCGGCCTCGCGCTGCGCGGCCACAAGACCGTGGTGATCGACTTCGATGTCGGCCTGCGCAACCTGGACCTGGCGATGGGTTGCGAGCGGCGCGTGGTCTTCGACTTCATCAACGTGATCAACGGCGACGCCCGGTTGAACCAGGCCCTGATCCGCGACAAGCGGTTGCCCAACCTTTCGATCCTGCCGACCTCACAGACCCGCGATAAGGACGCCCTGACCAAGGAGGGCGTCGAGCAGGTGCTGGACCAACTCCGCGAGGACTTCGACTACATCGTCTGCGACAGCCCGGCCGGCATCGAGAAGGGCGCCTTGATGGCGCTCTACTTCGCCGACGAGGCGATCGTCGTGACCAATCCGGAGATCTCCTCGGTGCGCGACAGCGACCGCATCCTGGGTCTGCTGGCCAGCAAGTCGCGCCGCGCCGAGCAGAATCTGAGCCCGGTGCAGGAGCATCTGCTGCTGACCCGCTACGACCCCAAGCGGGTGGCGCGTGGCGAGATGCTGAACGTGAACGACGTGCTGGACATCCTCGCGATCCCGCTGCTCGGCGTCATTCCGGAAAGCGAGACGGTGCTGCGCGCCTCCAACATCGGCATACCGGTGACCCACGATCAGGGCTCGGCCGCTGGCAAGGCCTATGCCGACGCCGTCGGCCGCTTCCTCGGCGAGACGCTCGAATATCGCTTCATCCTGCCCGAAAAGCGCGGCCTGATGCAGCGCCTCTTCGGCAAGCCGGCATGAAGCTGCTGCGCCTCTTCCGGCGGGACCCGACACCGGCCGAGACGGCCCGGGCCCGCCTACAGACCCTGCTGGTGCAGGAGCGCGTGCGCCCCGGAGGGCCAGAATTCCTTCCGCGCCTCAAGGCCGACCTGTTGCGCGTGATCGGCAGCTACAACCCGATCGACGAAAGCTGCGTATCGGTACAGATCAAGAGCGCCGGGGGCATCTCAATGCTCGCGGTCAGTATCGAGATGCCGCTGGACTAAGGTTCACCGACGCAAAACAGGCAGCCTTAGCGTCGCTCGGCGATCAGGCCTTCGGCTTCGGCAAGCTCTTCGGCACTCAATTGTGCGGCGATCTCGTCGCGCTTGCGGCGCGCCCAGCTGCGCCCCTGTTCCGCAGCCAAGCTGAGCCAGAGGTAGGCCTGGACGAGGTCGCGCTGTACGCCCAGGTCCCTGCTGTAGAAATCGCCGAGGTTGAGCTGGGCCACGGCATCGCCCTGCTCCGCCGCCGCACGATAGAGCCGCGCCGCCTCGGGCCCGTCGAGCGGCACGCCGAGGCCGCTGGAGTAAAGGCCCGCGAGCGCCACCTGAGCGGCCACGTCGCCTTCCTCGGCGAGCGACCGCCAGGCCTCGGCCGCGGCGGCGAAGTCGCCGGCGTTGTAGGCGGCCAGCCCCTCTTCGAAGTCGGCGCGCAAAGGCATCGCCCCAGCCGCCAGGACGAGCCCCAGAACGAAGCTCGCCCGCAGAACGGTCCGCGCGATCTGTCGATGGCGCATGGCGACCTGCTCGGCAGCGGAGCGGCGCCCCCATAGCGTCCCGGGGCGCCGCGCGGTGTGTCTCCAGCCCGTCAGTTGCTGGAGACGCGGTACTCCTCGGGCACGAAGAGCATGGAATCGCGTTCCGCGCCGGCCTGATGGCAGCCGATGCAGAACTCGACCTTGTCGGAGCCGGCGCCGTTGGTCGTGCCGAACACAGAGCCGTTCGGCATCACCATGGTGTAGCGCCAATCACCGCTGTCCGCGTTGAAGCCCGCCTGCATCTTTTCCATGATGAAGAGCGGGCCGACGGAAACTTGGCCGTTGCCCTTGACCGAGAAGCTCGGCTTGGCGAGCTGCGCGCCGATCGGCATGGCGCTGCCGCGCTCGTAAGTCGCGTAGGACTTCGCCCGCTCGTCCGCATAGTTCATGACGTAACGGCCGCCGTGGGTTGCCGACTGATAGGCCTGGGAGCTGTAGGTTTTCCAGCCGGCATAGATCGCGGCGATCGCGTTGTCCGACTTGGCGTAGGCCGCCCTCATCTCGTCCAGCAGACAGTCGTAGGCCGCCGCCGCCTCGGCGTCGGTCAGTTCGACTGCCCCTCCGGCTCCGCAAGGATTACAGGGGTTGCAGGCGCCGCAGGGATTGCAGGGGTTCGCGGCTGCACAGGGGTTGCAGGGATTGCAAGGGTTCGCCGCTGCACAAGGGTTGCAGGGGTTCGCCGCTGCGCAGGGGTTGCAGGGATTGCAGGGGTTCGCCGCCGCACAGGGATTGCACGGATTGCAGGCCGCCGCCGCACAAGGATTGCACGGGTTGCAGGGATTACAGGGGTTGCAAGCCGCCGCGCAGGGGTTACAGGGATTGCACGGGTTACAGGGATTGCAAGGATTGGCCGCCGCCGATTGCAGGCGCGGCACCGCGCACTTGAGACTAGCCGATCCGCCGCCCGCTGCACAGGGATTGCACGGGTTGCAGGCCCCGGCCGCGCAGGGATTGCACGGATTACAAGGGTTGCATGGATTGCAGGGATTCGCCGAGGCGCAGGGATTACACGGATTGCAGGGGTTGCACGGATTGCAGGGGCTCGCCGCCGCGCAAGGATTGCAGGGATTACAAGGATTGCAGGTCGCGTAAGCCGGCTGCGTAATCAGCTGCCCACTGATCGCCATGCCGCCGACGGCGACACCCGCCACGACGGCGAGCGGAATCACCGTGGTCGATAAGAGCGCAAATTTTCTAGACTTCATTGGTCCCTCCCAGAAGACCTCAATTCAAGATGGGTCGGTTTATGTATCGCGAAGCCGCAGAAGCATTTAGCCTAAAGGCTTGCCGATACACCGAAACTCACGATTCCGTGAAGGTTGGCCTTAGATAGGCAAAGGCTGCGTTCTCCACGGCACTCCCCACGGCGGCCACCACTGGGCCTTGCGTCCTGGCATGTGATGCTCTCCATTCGCTTCGGTTCATTCGCTTTTGGGTTCGCTTCGAGCCTGCCGGTAGTCCTGCGGCACGAAGAAGAGATGATCGTTCTCGTCGCCGGCGGTTTCGTGGCAGGTGACGCAGAACTCGACACGGGTCGAGCCCTGGCCATTGGTGATGCCGAACAGACTGCCGTCCGGCATGATCATGCTGTAGCGCCAGTCGCGGCTGGCCGGATTGAAGCCGGCTTCCATCTTCTCCATGAGGAACAGGGGGCCGGTGAAGATGTTCCCCTCGTCGGTCACGGCAAAGCTGTCCTTGGCCAGAACCGTGCCCTCGGGCATCTCGCCCGCCGCCTCGAAGCGGGCATAAGCCAGCCCCTTCATGTTGCCGTAGTTGTTGACAAAGCGCTCGCCATGGGTCGCCGAGCGATAGGGCGCACTATTGAAGCGCCGCCAGTCTCGGTAGGCGATCGCTGACGGATCGCCCGACAGCCGATAGCCGCGCAAGACCTCGTCCAGGATTCGATCGTAGATGCCCTGGGCATCGGCCGCCGTCAGCTCGGCCGGACGCTCGACGCTGAAATGGCTCTGTGGGTTGGTGTAATCGCTCTCGACCGCCAGGACCGCAGCGCTCGACAGAAGGGCGAGCCCCAAGACCAAACCAGACGCCTTACTCGCGCTGGCAACAGAACGGACCTTCAAATCGACTGCGCCTTTACGACCGCATTTCGGCAAGGGGGACATGACCGCCTCCAAACGAGAATTGCGCCGATTGGGCGTCCTTCGCAAAACACGTTGATACACGAAAGAGAGAGCGGCCAAGGTGCGGCTGGTCACGTTGCAAGGCTTTGCAAAGAGCCACCGGATGGGCCAAAAACCAGGGATTCCGCCGCCCGGCTTGCTGCGCTGCAACACGTCGGTCCATCGGGCCTGGATAATTCTGACCGAATTGGTCAGAAAAGGCTTGATCCTTTCGTAGAATCAATTAATTCAATCCGTACTGAATTGGTCCGCATTGCGGCCACCCTGCTTGGCGCCACATTGGAGGCTGGCCGATGTTTCGGCTGAACCGGCTTACCGACTACGCCGTCGTCGTCATGACGCAGATGGCGCATGACCAGCAAGACGTCCGCACGGCGCCACAGATCGCCCAGCTGATCGGCATTCCGCTGCCCACTGTCGCCAAGCTGCTGAGCGCCCTGGCGCGCGGTGGGCTGGTGGTCTCCCATCGCGGTGCCGCCGGCGGCTATACGCTTAGCCGGTCGCCGGAGGAAATTCCGGTCGCAGCGATAATCCAGGCGTTGGAAGGCCCCATCGCGCTCACCGCCTGCGTGCAAGGTTCGGACGAGCATTGCGAGGTGGCCTCGCTCTGCCCCATGCAGGGCAACTGGAACAAGGTCAACCTGGCGATCCGCACGGCACTGGAGCAGGTCACGCTCGCCGACATGGCGCCGACCTTCGACTTCGACCGGCCACCGGAGGCGACCGAAGCGCCGCTGGGGCCGGCCCTGCGGAAGGCATCGGGCTAGAAGTCAGACGCAGCTAATCAACGGCAAAAATGCCAGAGACGATTTAGGCAGGAGAGACGAAATATGGCGGCCACCGCCGAAACAGCGCAAAAGGTGCGCGAGCTCAGCGAACGGAAGTACGAGTTCGGCTTCGTCACCGACATCGAATCCGAGACCGCGCCCAAGGGCCTGAGCGAGGACATCGTCCGCTTCATATCCGCCAAGAAAGGCGAGCCGGAGTGGCTGCTCGAGTGGCGCCTCAAGGCCTACCGCCACTGGCTCACCATGCCGGAGCCGCAGTGGGCCAAGGTGGCCTTCCCAGAGATCGACTACCAGGACGCCTACTACTACGCCGCGCCCAAGATGGCGGAGAAGCCGAAGAGCCTGGACGAAGTCGATCCTGAGCTGCTGCGCACTTACGAGAAGCTGGGCATTCCGCTCAAGGAGCAGGAAGTGCTGGCCGGCGTCGCGGTCGACGCGGTCTTCGACAGCGTCTCGGTCGCCACCACCTTCAAGAAGAAGCTGGAAGAGGTCGGCGTCATCTTCTGCTCGATCTCGGAAGCGGTCCAGAACCATCCGGAGCTGGTCCGCAAATATCTCGGCAGCGTCGTGCCCTACGCCGACAACAAGCATGCGACGCTCAACTCGGCGGTCTTTACCGATGGCTCCTTCGTCTACGTGCCGCCGGGCGTGCGCTGTCCGATGGAGCTTTCCACCTACTTCCGCATCAACGCCGAGAACACAGGCCAGTTCGAACGCACCCTGATCATCGCCGACGAAGGCTCCTACGTGAGCTACCTCGAAGGCTGTACCGCGCCGATGCGGGACGAGAACCAGCTGCACGCCGCCGTGGTCGAACTGGTCACCCTGGACGACGCCGAGATCAAGTATTCGACGGTGCAGAACTGGTATCCCGGCGACGAGAACGGGGTCGGCGGCATCTATAACTTCGTCACCAAGCGCGGGGCCTGCCGCGGCCGCAACTCGAAGATCTCCTGGACCCAGGTCGAGACCGGCTCGGCGATCACCTGGAAGTATCCCAGCTGCATCCTGCAGGGCGACAACTCGGTCGGCGAGTTCTACTCCATCGCCATCACCAACAACCGCCAGCAGGCCGACACCGGCACCAAGATGATCCATCTGGGCAAGAACACCCGCTCGCGGATCATCTCCAAGGGCATTTCGGCCGGCAAGGCGGACCAGACCTACCGCGGCCTGGTCAAGATCTCGGCCAAGGCCGAGGGCGCGCGCAACTACACCCAGTGCGACTCGCTGCTGATCGGCGACAAGTGCGGCGCCCACACCGTGCCCTATATCGAGAGCCGAAACCGCAGCGCCCGCGTCGAGCACGAGGCGACCACCTCGCGCATCAGCGAGGACCAGCTTTTCTACTGCCGCCAGCGCGGCATCCCCGAGGAGGACGCCGTCGCCCTGGTGGTCAACGGCTTCTGCCGCGAAGTCTTGCAGCAGCTCCCCATGGAGTTCGCCGTCGAGGCGCAGAAGCTGGTCGGCATCAGCCTCGAGGGCAGCGTCGGCTAACCGGTCTCTGGACTTCAACTCAGAACAGCGAAAACGAGATGCTTCAGATCAAGAACCTGCACGTCACCGTTGAGGATAAGCCGATCCTCAAGGGCATCGACCTGACGATCGAGCCCGGCGAGGTCCATGCCATCATGGGCCCGAATGGTTCCGGCAAGAGTACGCTGGCCTACATCATGACCGGCCGCGAGGGCTACGAGGTCACCGAGGGCGAGATCCTCTACAAGGGCCGGAACCTGTTGGAGCTGGCGCCGGAGGAGCGGGCCGCCGAAGGGCTCTTCCTGGCATTCCAGTACCCGGTCGAGATCCCCGGCGTCACCAACACCACCTTCCTCAAGGAGGCCGTCAACGCCGTGCGCAAGCACCGCGGCGAGCCGGAGCTGGACGCCATGCAGTTCCTCAAGATGGTGCGCCAGAAAACCAAGGAGCTCGGCATTCCCGACGAGATGCTGAAGCGCGCGGTCAACGCCGGCTTCTCCGGCGGCGAGAAGAAGCGCAATGAGGTGCTGCAGATGGCCCTGCTCGACCCGAGCCTGGCGGTGCTCGACGAGACCGACAGCGGGCTCGACATCGACGCCCTCAAGACCGTGGCCGACGGTGTCAACGCGCTGCGCTCGCCGGAGCGCTCGATGCTGGTGATCACCCATTACCAGCGGCTGCTCGACTACATCGTGCCGGACCAGGTCCATGTCCTGGCGCAGGGCCGCATCGCCCGCTCCGGTGGCAAGGAGCTGGCCCTCGAGCTGGAGCGCGACGGCTACGCCGCGTTCAAGGAAGCGGCAGCTTAGGGGATCTCAGGTGACCATGACAAACGAGATGGCCCAAGGATACGAGGCGGGGAGCGAGACGGCCGCTCCCTTTGCCGAGCGCTTCGCCGCATTGCCAGCGGGCCTTATCGAAGGCGAGCCCGGCTGGCTGCGCGAGCTGCGGGAAGGCGGCCTGACGCGGTTCCAGGCGCTCGGACTACCGACGCCCAAGGCGGAAGCCTGGAAGTACACCAACCTGCGGCCTCTGGAGAAGGCCGGCTTCGCGCCCGGAGCCTCCGGCGAGCATACGGCCAGCATCGATTGGATTCCCACGCTGGTGAAAGAGAACCCGGCTCGCCATCGGATGGTCTTCGTGAACGGTCGGCTGCGGCCGGACTATTCGGCGCTGGACGCGCTGCCGGCGGGCGTCACCTTGGAACCGCTGGCCACCACGCTGGCCGAAAGGCCGGACCTGCTGGAACCCCATCTCGGCCAGATCGGTCGTGCTGAGGAGCAAGCCATGCTGGCACTCAACAGTGCCTTTATGGAAGACGGCTTCGTCCTGCGGATCGGCGCCGGCACGGCTTTGCAGGAGCCGATCGAGGTGGTCTCTATCGGCGGTCTCTCCGAGCAACCGCTGGCCTACCATCCACGCAACCTGATCCTGCTCGACGACAACAGCCAGGCGACCCTGATCGAACAGCACGTCGGCCTGGGGCGGGGCAGCTATCTGGCTAACGGCGCGACGGAGATCCGCCTCGGCCAGGGCGCGATCCTGCGCCATATCAAGCTGCAGACCGAGGCCGAGACCGGCTTTCACTTGAACACGACCCATATGGAAGTGGCGCGCGACGCGACCTACGACGCCTTCGGCCTCTCGGCCGGCGGGCAGCTGGCGCGCAACGAGATCGCCGTGCGGCTGAACGGCACGGGCGCGCACTGTCAGTTGGGCGGCGCCTATATGGTGCGTGGGCAACAGCACTGCGACAACACCACGGTGATCGAGCACATCGCTCCGCAGGCGACCAGCCGCGAGGTCTTCAAGGGTGTGCTGGACGACAAGGCGCGGGCCGTTTTCCAGGGACGCATCATCGTGCATCGCGACGCCCAGCAGACCGACGGCCATCAGCTCAGCAAGGCCCTACTGCTGTCCGACGGTGCCGAGATCGACGCCAAGCCGGAGCTCGAGATCTACGCCGACGACGTGAAGTGTAGCCACGGCGCGACGGCCGGCGAGCTGGATAACGACGCCCTCTTCTATCTCAGGGCGCGCGGCATTCCCGAGCCGGCGGCGCGGCGCCTGCTGATCCAGGCCTTCCTGGCCGAGGCCTTGGAAGAGATCAAGGCCGAGGAGGTCCGTGCGGCTTTGACGGAAAAGATCGAGGACTGGCTGACGGCAACCGACAGTTTGGATGGGGGAGCAGCATGAGCATCGCCGACATCGCACCTGATATCGCACCGGGCGATAACTCGACCGCCGCATTCGACGTGGAGCGCGTGCGGGCCGACTTCCCCATTCTCGGCGAGACCGTCTACGGCAAACCTTTCGTCTACTTCGACAACGCCGCCAGCGCCCAGAAGCCACGCCAGGTCATCGAGGCCATGACCGAGGCCTATGAGCGTTACTATTCGAACGTGCACCGCGGCGTGCACTACATGAGCCAGCGCTCGACCGAGGCCTTCGAGGCCGGCCGGGAGAAGCTGGCTGCGCATCTCAACGCTGCCAGCAGCGACGAGATCGTCTTTACCCGCAACGGCAGCGAGGCGATCAACCTGGTAGCCGCCAGCTACGGCCGCCATTTCCTGCAGGCCGGCGACGAGGTCGTCATCTCGGCCATGGAGCACCATTCCAACATCGTGCCCTGGCACCTCCTGAAGGAGGAAAAGGGCATCGTGCTCAAGGTCGCGCCGATCGACGATGCCGGCAACTTCTTGCTCGACGATTTCGAGGCTCTGCTCGGTCCGCGCGCCAAGCTGGTCGCCGTGACCCACATCTCGAACGCGCTCGGCACCATCACGCCGCTGAAACAGATCGTGCGCCTGGCGCACGCGCGCGGCATCCCGGTGCTGGCCGACGGCTGCCAGGCCGCGCCGCACCTAAAGATCAACGTGCAGGATCTCGACATCGACTTCTACGTGGTGACCGGCCACAAGATTTACGGCCCCAGCGGCATCGGCGCGCTCTACGGCAAGATGGACATCCTGAAGACCATGCCGCCATACCAAGGTGGCGGCGAGATGATCGATCTGGTGACCTACGAGAAGAGCACCTTCAAGGCGCCGCCGCACCGTTTCGAGGCCGGCACACCGGCGATCGTCGAGGCGATCGGCCTGGGCGCGGCGATCGACTACATCAATGGAATCGGCCTCGACAACATCGCGGCGCACGAGAACGGCCTCTCGGCCTATGCCAGCGAGCGGCTCGCCGCCATCGAGGGCGTGCGGCTTTTCGGCACGGCCAAGGAAAAGACCGGCATCCTCTCCTTCAATTTCGAAGGCGCACACGCGCACGACGTCGGCACCATCCTCGACCGCAGCGGCATCGCGGTGCGCGCCGGGCATCACTGCGCTCAGCCTTTGATGGACCGTCTCGGCGTGGACTCGACGGCCCGTGCTTCCTTCGGGCTCTACAACACGCGCGAGGAGGTCGACGCGCTGGTCGAGGGGGTCGAGCGCGTGCGGGAGTTCTTCGGCTGAAATGAACGAGCTGCGCGAGCTCTATCAGGAAGTGATACTGGACCACGGGCGGAATCCGCGAAACCACCGCCATCCGGATCATCACACCTGCCAGGCGCTTGGCAACAACCCCATGTGCGGCGACCGTCTGACCGTCTACCTGACGGTGAGTGATGACGGCATCATCGAAGACGCCGCCTTCGAAGGCCGCGGCTGCGCGATCTCCATGGCCTCGGCGTCGATGATGACCGAGGTCGTCAAGGGCAAGACCCTGGCCGAGGCGCGACGGTTGTTCGATAGCTTCCACCAGATGTGCACCGAGGACGATTGCCCGATAGCGGAGGGCAACGACAGCGACGATCTGGAGCGCCTGCAGGTGCTCTCCGGCGTGCGCGAGTTCCCGGTGCGCGTGAAGTGCGCCACCCTGCCCTGGCACACCTTGAACGCCGCCGTCTCCGGCGATGCCGGGACGCAGGCAGTCACAACAGAATAGGGGCCAGCCATGAGCGACTATTCCATGACCAACCCCTTCGGGATCGCCCCGCCCCCGCCCGAGGACTTCGTGGCCACCGCCGGCGCGCCGCTGCAACCGGGCGCACCGGTCGCCTCCGAGGAGACCGTGATCGAGGCGCTGCGCACGGTTTACGACCCGGAGATTCCGGTCAACATCTACGATCTCGGCTTGATCTACACGATGGAGATCGCCGGCAATGGCGACGTGGCCATCGAGATGAGCCTGACCGCTCCTGGCTGCCCCGTGGCTGGCGAGATGCCGGGCATGGTGGCCAATGCGGTGGCCGGCGCAGAGGGAACCGGCGAGGTCGAGGTCAAGCTGGTCTGGGAACCGGGCTGGACGCCCGATCGCATGTCGGAAGACGCGAAGCTCGCGCTCGGCATGGACTGACACTATATTTTAGGGATCGAGGAGTACGGAAGACACCATGGGACCGATGATCACTTTGACCGACGCCGCCGCCGAGCGCGTGCGGCAGCTGATGGGCCGCAGCGATAAGCCGGTCCTCGGCCTACGCGTCGGGGTCAACACGCGCGGCTGCTCGGGCCTCAGCTATCAGGTCGAGTACGCCGAGGAGCAGAAGCAGTTCGAGGAAGTGGTCGAGGACAAGGGCGTGCGGATCTTCATCGACCCGACCGCCATCATGTTCCTGATCGGCAGCGAGATGGACTACGTCGAGGACAAGTTCCAAAGCGGCTTCGTCTTCCGCAACCCGAACGAAAAGGGTCGCTGCGGCTGCGGCGAGAGCTTCCACATCTGACGCCGCTTCGCACGGCTAACCGATCCAGCGCCGCCTCCTCCGCGAGGCGGCGTTTTCGATTCCGATTGCAGAGAGCCGAGGCTATCCACAGGCGGTGACAAGGCCGTGTAGGGGTCCGACGCGTAACAGCTCCGCGTTTCCCACCTCAATGCTGTATATCCCTGGAGCAAGCGAACCGATTCGGGGCCAAGTGACACATCCATGTCACGGCGTCGCTGGCATACAGGCCGGACCGATCACGACGGAGTTGAGGGGGAATGGTCGCGTTTCGGAAACTCCTGCCTGTCATAATCTTTAGCCTCATACTTTCGACAGTTCTGCTAGCGATTCCGCCGGCGACCTGGGCTTCTCCGCAGCGCAACGGCACGACTTCCCTGGTTCTGCCCATCGCGCATGCACCCATTCCGAAGGACGACATCGGCAGCCCCTTCGAAAGCCTGACCTTCCCGGCCTACCAGAGCGCGGAAATCGGCGCCGAAAAGGATTCGCAGCCCGCTAAGCTGCAAAGCGCCAAGCTGATCTTCCGCACCTTTCAGCAGCCCGAGCCCGATGACGGCGCGCGCCAGGTCACGGCAGCGACGTTTCCGAGCTGGACCCGGGTCATGCGCCTGCACGGCGCCGCGCTCTCCGCGCCGCACCGCGACTGCGGCCCCGGTGACGATGGGCATTGCCTGTTGGATGACTGGCGAGACTTCCTCGCAGGACTCCAAGACAAGGATCGCTCGACCCAGTTGGAACGGGTCAACGACTTCGTCAACCGCTTCGCCTATCGCTCCGATGCAAGCAACTGGAACCGACCGGACTACTGGGCCGCGCCAGCCGAGTTCTTCAACGCCGGCGGCGATTGCGAGGATTTCGCCATCGCCAAGTACTTCTCCCTGAAGCTGCTCGGCATCTCGCCGGAGGCCATGCGTATCGTGATCCTGCGCGACAAGCGGCGAAACACCAATCACGCCGTGCTAACCGTGGAGCACGAAGGCGAGACGCTGATGCTGGACAGCATCGAGCGGGCCGTCATGCCATGGCGCGAAGCCCGCCACTACTCCCCCTACATCTCGGTGAACGAGCGGTACTTCTGGCTTCACACCGTTAGCTGACGCTTGCGGGACGGCACGTCAGTCTAACGGCCGCGCCGCTCCTTGCGCAGCGCTTTTATCGTCGCCTTCTGCTCGGCCGTGAGCTTCTCGATCGCGGCCGAGAAGGCGGCCGGGCGGATGTCGCCGGCGTGCTTGGCAAGAAACTCCAATGTGGGCACTGGATAGGCGTTGAAGCTCTCACGCATGGTCCAGCCAAGGCCCTTCTGGACATAGTAGTGCTCATCCTCGAGCAGCGCGCGAACGAGCGGCAGAACCCTGGAGACCGGCGGGTAACGCCGGCGCAGCTGCGCGTAGTAGAAGAGGCTCACCAAGGACTGCCGCCGCTTCCAGGGATCGCTGTCGCGGTTCCAGGCCTTCAGCGTGGGAAAGACCATCTTGGGCGCAGCCTCGTGCAGCGTCGCGTAGACGCCGGAGAGCGTGTCCGACTGGTCCCAGCAGTTGATTGCATCGGCCCAGCCGCGCACCAGCGCCCAAAGATCGGCGCCGTCGTCTGTCTCCTTGCGCGAATAGACAAAGAAGCCCGCCTGCATCTTGGCCTCGTGGGTCCGGGCGTGGAACCAGACGTAGTCCCAGATCGGATACTGCTCGCGATCGGGCAGGCTGGAGAAGCTGTAGCCCTTCTTGATGCAGGCCCGCTGCTGCGGCACAATGAGGCCGAGCATCGGCATGACCGCCTTCATGAAGTGCTTGCGCTCCTCCGCCTTGGCTTTGGGAATACCCTTGGCGGCCGTCTTCAGGGCGCGTTCGATCTCCTCCAGCTGTTGCTTCATTGCGCCCTCGTGAGCTCGACCAAGCCGAAGTTGTGCTCCTCAGCGTAGAGCACCTCGGTCCCATAGCGACGCGAGCGGTTGGCGAAGAATTCGATGATCCGACGGCCAAGATCCGGCTCGGCATAGCGCGGCTCACCGCGCACACCAAGCGGCGCGCCGAAGCGCAGGTCGAGAGGAATCAGCCGCAGCTCGAGCAACTCACCGTCCTTGAAGCGCAAGGCTAGGCCTACGCCCTCCCAGACCTCGCGCCAGGCGGGATAGCTGACCGTGCCGTCGCGGGTAGCCGCCCGCGCGAGCTGTTCGGGCGTTGCTTCGTCGCCCAGCCTCGCCTCGTCATAGGCCTCGACCGGCAATCGTGCCATCAACTCGTCCTGAAAGACGAAATCACCGGCGCTGTAGATGATCGGCTTGCCTTGGTAGATCTCCAGGCCGCGCATCACGTGCGGCCCATGCGCCAGGAGGACATCCGCACCGGCCTCGATAGCCTGCCGGGCGAAGTCTTGGAACTAGGCTTCCTGCTGGTGCGCGTGGATCGAAAGCACGACAAGCTCGGCTGTGGCAGCCGCCTCGCGGATCGCCGCCAGGTTGGCCGCAACGTCGGCCTCGTCGGCCCGCGGGGCCCAGGCGATCCCGTGTTTGTCTCCGACCCACATATCGATGCCAAACAGGGTGAATTCCGGACGCAGGAACTGAAAGCCCCGCTTGCCGCGCAGCCGCCAGAGCTGGCGCAGCCGCTCGGCCGTCTCCGGCGTGACTTCGACCTGCAGCCCCTTGTGGCGCGTCAGCGGATTGAGGCCGGGCCGGCCGTGCAAGTCCGGGCGGGAGCGGGAGGCCTTGCCGTAGGGGACGAAGGTCGACGCTGTCGAAACCAACGCCACGGTTCCGCCCGCTGTCTCGAAGTAGGCGGGCGCCCGTGCCCGCTGTAGATCGGCGCCGGAGCCGGCAAGCACCAACCCCGCGCGGCGTACGTTCTCCAGCGTCTCCAGCACGCCGATCGAGCCATAGTCGAAGGTGTGGTTGTTGGCATGGCCGACCATGTCGATACCGGCCCAAGCCAACTCCTCAGCGATCTCCGGCGGCCCGGACAACCACCCGCCGCCGGACTCGGCCTGGCCGAAGCCCTTGAACTCCGTGACCACCATCTCGAGGTTGACGATCGCCGCGTCGGCCGCGCGAACCTCCCCGATCATCTTCAGGAAGGCCGGCTCGCTGTTGCCAGACCAGGGCTTCATCATGATGGTGTCGCCGGCTAGAAAGAGCGAGATCTCGCCCGCTACGCGAGGCCGGGTCAGGACCCGCCCGCCGTCCTCCACATAAGGGCCCTCGTAGAGCGCGACCGGCTGCTTCGGCGGCGTTTCGATGAACTTCGTGACCACATAAAAGCCCGAAAGGGCAAGGAAACCCAGCACCAGCACGGGCAGCGGCCGCAGGAGAAAGGGGCGGCGGCGCCTGGGAGGCCGCGCAGGCGGCTCGTTTCTTCTGACTGTCGCCAAGGGTCCCCGCCCGCTGATCGATCGCTCGGGGGAGCTTAGCAAATGCCGCGGCGATTTTCCGCTACAGGCAGTCGCAAGCCAGCCCCTACGCTGCCGCGAAGGGCGGAGCCATCAGGGCGATCTGGCGGTTGCGTTGGCGGTGCTGGCGCGGCGAGCAGCCGAACTGCGCCTTGTAGGCCCGCGAGAAGTAAGGCGCCGAGGTGAAGCCCGAGGCCAGGCCGATCTCCAGCACGCTCATCTCGGTCTGCTCCAAGAGCTGGCGCGCCCGGTCGAGCCGCAGCTTGAGGTAATAGCCGGTCGGCGTGTCCGACAGGTGGCTGCGGAACAGCCGCTCGAGCTGGCGCCGCGAGATGCCGCCGATGGCGGCCAGCTGATCGGGGGTCAGCGGTTCCTCTAGGCAGCCCTCCATGGCCTCGACGATGCGCACCAGCTTGGGATGGCGGACACGCAGCCGCAGCCCCAGGGCCATGCGCTGGTGGTCGTCCGGATTGCGGATACGCGCGTGCAGCAGCTGCTCCGAGATGCCGATCGCCAGGTCGAGGCTATGGCGGGCCGCGATCAGGTGCAGCATCATGTCGAGCGGCGCCGTGCCGCCGGCCGCCGTAAAGCGCCGCCGGTCAATTTCGAACAGCTCGCCGGTGACGTTCAGCTCAGGGAACTCTTCGGCGAAACCGGAGAGGCTCTCCCAATGCAGGGTCACCCGGTAGCCGTCCAGCAGGCCGGCCCGCGCCAGGATGTGCGTCCCGGTATCGACGGCGCCCAGCGCCGCGCCCTTACGGTCCAGGCGCCGCAGCCAGGCCAGCAACGCCTCGCTCTCGGCTTCCTCTGGCTGGAAGCTGGCGCAGACAACCAGGCTGGGGAAGCTGTCCACGCTCTTGGTCGCCGCATCGGGCACCAGGGTCATGCCGTTGCTGGCCGCAACCGGCTCTCCGTCGAGCGAGAAGGTCTGCCAGCTATAGAGCTGGCGGCCGCTCAAACGGTTGGCAACGCGCAGCGGCTCGACCGCCGAAAAGAAGGCGATCATCGAGAACTTGGGCACCAGCAGAAAGCCGATCCGCTCCGGTTCAGCCGCCTTCTCTGATTCGGTCGACGCGGTCGTTGACAACGCTCCGCCTTCTCCTTCGACATATCAGGCACGCCGAAAGGAACTTTAGGACGCGTCCTTTCAGAGTGTCGAGAGGCGGCTCGGCCTCGGGCTTGCACGCGTTACACGAGAACGCGCAAACCTAGACCTCCTCCGGCGTCATCATGATCGCACCGCACGGGCATTCTGCCGCGCATATGCCGCAGCCCTTACAGTAGTCATAGTTGAACTGGAAGCGTTCGCCCGGGCCCAGCTTGATCACCGCGTTATCGGGGCAGATGCCATAGCAGTTATCGCATTCGAAGCAGTTGCCGCAGGACAGGCAGCGCCGCGCCTCCAAGAGCGCGTTTTCCTCCGTCAGGCCCTTCTGCACCTCTTCGAAGCCTGATTGCCGCCGCACACCGGAAAGCTGATCCTGCACCTGCCGCGCCGCGTCGTCGTAGTACCAAGTGTTGAGCGTATCGAAGCTGGCCAAGGCGTGTTTCTGAGGTTTTTCGTAGCGCACATCACGGAGCCAGCCGTCTATATGCCGCGCCGCCTTCTTGCCATGCCCTATGGCGACCGTGACCATCCGTTCCGCCGGAACCATATCGCCGCCTGCGAAAAGCCCTTCGCGTCCGGTCATCATGCAGTTATCGACATCCACCACGCCGTCCTTGGCAATAGTCACCCCGGGCACCTGCGTCAGGAACTCCGTATCCACGTCCTGGCCAAGCGCAAGGATCAGGGTGTCCGCCTCCAGCGTCTCGAACTCGCCAGTCGGCTGCGGCCGGCCGTTCTCGTCGATCTCCATCTTCTCAACGGTGAAGGTGGCCTCGTCGATCTGCTTGATCGTTCTCAGCCAATGAATCATGACCCCTTCTTGCTCGGCCTCCTGCGCCTCGAAGTCGTGGGCCGGCATCTCCTTACGCGAGCGGCGGTACACGATCATGGCTTCGTCGACGCCCAGTCGCTTCGCCGTTCGGGCCACATCCATGGCCGTATTGCCGCCGCCATAGACAATAACGCGCCGGCCAAGTTGCGGCGGCTCGGCGCCGAGTTCCATCTCGCGCAGCACGGAAACCGCATCGAGGATCTTGCCGGCGGCATGGGCCGGTATCGCGGTGCGTTTTGCCAGATGCGCGCCCACCGCGACGAACACCGCATCGAAGCCTTCCTCGGTAAAGGCTGCTTCGATATCTTCCATCTTGCTGTTTAGCTCCAGTGTGACGCCTATGTTCAGGATCCGCGCGATCTCCGCGTCCAGGACGTCTCGGGGCAAGCGGTACTTGGGGATACCAAAGCGCATCATACCGCCGGCCATGGGACCGGCCTCACGCAACGTCACCTGATGGCCAAGGCGCGTCAGATGGTAGGCCGCGGAAAGCCCGCTAGGTCCCGCTCCAACAACCAGCACCCGCTTTCCACTGGACGCGGCCTCGTAGGCTGGGGTAAGGCCCTTCTCTATGGCGAAGTCGCCAAGGAAACGCTCAACAGCATGAATGCTGACGGCTTCGTCCAGTTGCCCCCGATTGCAACTCGTCTCGCAGGGATGGTAGCAGACGCGGCCCATTACGGCCGGCATCGGATTGTCTTCGAGCAAGCTTTGCCAAGCCGCCTCATAGTCGCCTTCTTCGGCGTGAAACAGCCACTTCTGAATGTTCTCGCCGGCCGGACAGGCATTGTTGCAGGGCGGCAGCCGATCCACGTAGTTGGGCCGCAGGGAACGCCAGGTTCCCGTCTGGTTGGCCAGGCTGGTGCCGGGGTCGAGCGTGATCGCGAAAGGCAGCGGCGACTTGCTCATGACCGGATCTCCTCTGCCAACAGGCCGTACTTGGCGATGTTCGCATCGGCCATGCGCTGTATCGCCTCGATCCGCGAGCCGTCTTCCGCGCCTTCCTTGAACAGATGCGCAAAGCGTCGCTGTAGGCGCAGATAGGCTTCGACGGGAACCTGCCGGCGGATCTTGCTTACCGAAACGACGGCGCCGTGCTCCGCCTCGAACAGGGGGAAAAGCCCGCTTTCGACGGCCATGCGCGCGACCTTGATCGTGTCCGCGGACGCAGAGCCCCAGCCAAGCGGACAGGGAACCATGATGTGAACATAGCGCGCGCCGCGGATTGCCGTCGCCTTGGCAACTTTGGCCTCGAGGTCATGAAGATCGGCTACGCTTGCCGTCGCCACATAGGGGATGTTGTGGGCGATAGCGATCTGCGGCAGGTTCTTGCCGGTCCCGAAGACATTGCCGGGCGCGTCACCCAGCGCGGGTGTCGTCGCAGTCCGCGCCGTCGGCGGTGTCGCCGAGGACCGCTGGACGCCGGTGTTCATGTAGGCCTCGTTGTCGTAACAGATGTAGAGCACATCGTCGTTACGCTCGAACATGCCGGAGAGGCTGCCAAAGCCGATATCGACCGTGCCGCCGTCGCCGCCTTGAGCGATCACCTTCACATCGCTGAGGCCCCGCCTCCTCAGACCGGCGGCCACACCGGCGGCCACCGCCGGCGCGTTGCCGAAGAGCGAATGCAGCCATGGGATCTGCCACGAGGTTTCCGGATAGGGCGTGGTGAAGACCTCCAGGCAACCCGTCGCATTGACGGCGACGAGCTTTCCCGCCGCCGCGCGCATGGCGGCGTCGAGCGCATAGCGGGCACCGAGCGCTTCGCCGCAACCCTGGCAGGCCCTGTGACCCGAGGTGATGGCGTTCGAGCGGTCCATCGAGGCCTGAACCGTGCGTCCGCCTTCGTCCATCAGCCGATTACCGATGGTGTGGGTGCCGGTTTGGTAGAATTTGACCTTCTGGATCGCAGACGGTTCCGTCATCCGCGGGTCTCCTTCCTTAGGTGATGCGCCGCACGAGGCCCGGATTGAGAGCCTTCAGCAGGTTCTCGGCGATCGGCCCGGAGTGACGGACTTCGCGGGCATGCTCCAACTGCTTGTGGATCACCTCCCAATTGAGGTCGAGAAAGGTGACATCCTCGAGACTGTCGCGCGCGGCCCGCTCGAAGACCTCGGCGAGTGACTTGCGCGTGATCTCCCGGCCGCCGAGACCAGCGATAACCGTATAGACCGGTGTCGTGTAGCCACGCAGCGCCATGCGGATGTTCGAGGCCAGCACGCCGCCCAGTCCGGGCGCGAGGCTTTTCTCGACGCAGACGACCCGCTTGGCTCCTTCCAAGAGATCGCACAGAGCGACGAGGGGGAAAGGCCGGAAGGAGCAGATGCTCACGCTGCCGATTTTAACGCCCGCCTCCCGCTGTTGGTCGATGACCTCCTGGATCGTCCCATTGACCGACCCGAGTGCCACCACGACGGTCTCCGCGCCCTCGGTGCGATAGGGCCGCACCAGGCCGCCGGACTCGCGCCCGAAGATCTCCGCGAACTCGGCGGCGATCGGCGGAATAACCTCCAAGGCATTCATCTGCTTCTGATGCGCGAGATAACGCACCTCGGAGAAGGCATCCGGCCCGACCATGGCACCGATGGAATAGGGGTTGTTGGGATCCAGCTGCTGGACAGGTTCGAAGGCAGGAAGGAAGGCGTCGACCTGGGCCTGAGAGGGGACGTCGACACGCTCGAAGGCGTGGGTCAGGATGAAACCGTCCATGCAGACCATCACGGGACAGGAGAGCAACTCCGCAAGCCGGAACGCCTGGATGTGCAGATCCAACGCTTCCTGGTTGTTCTCGGCGTGCAGTTGGATCCAGCCCGCATCCTTCAGGGCCATGCTGTCGGTGTGGTCGTTCCAGATGTTGATCGGCGCGCCGATGGCGCGGTTGCCGACCGTCATGACGATCGGCAGGCCGAGCCCGGCGGCGTTGTAGACGGCCTCGGCCATGAACAGCAGGCCCTGGCTAGCCGTGGCCGTGTAGGCGCGCGCGCCCACGGCAGAGGCGCCGATGGCCACCGACAGGGCGGCGAACTCCGATTCCACGTTAATGAACTCGCAGTTCTCCAGCTTGCCTGCCTTGACCAATGCACCCAGGCCCTCGACGATGTGGGTCTGCGGCGTGATGGGATAGGCACAGACAACCTGAGGTCGGCACAGGGCCACGGCCTCAGCCACGCCTTGCGAACCTTCTATTTGCTTGAGCATGACTCCCGCTCCTCAGTCGGCTAGCGCGGTTTCATAGGCCTCACGGGCAGCCGCGATGTTGGCCTCGCCGACCGGTCCGGGAAACTTCTCGCGGATCGCCTTTGCGACTGAGTCGAAGGCCAGCAGTTTGGTGACGGCCGCAAAGCCGCCCAGGAGCGCGGCATTCGGAACTGGGCGACCGACGTGCTTCATGGCCAGATCCGTTGCCCCGACATCGCACACGTGATTCGGCGGAAAGCGCGCCGCGAAATCAGCGATGCCCAAGTCCTCGAAGCTCCTCGTCGAGTTGATCAGGATGTAGCCCTCCGGTTTCAGCCCGGAAAAGACATCCAGCGACTGCAGAAGCGTGGGGTCCTGGATAATCAAGGCATCCGGCTCCAGAATCGGCTCCCTCAGCCTAATGTCCTTATCGTCGATGCGGCAGAAGGAGACGACCGGCGCCCCCATACGCTCGGAGCCGAAGCTGGGAAAGGCCTGGGCATACTTGCCTTCATCGAACGCCGCCACCGACAGCAGCTCGGCGCCGGTCACGACCCCCTGGCCGCCCCGGCCATGCAAGCGGATTTCGAACATAGGGATAGCCTCCACGCGCCCGTCTATGCCCGCACTGGCGTGGAGCAGCATTGACCAGCATCAAATTGGCCAGCAGCCGGCGCCACCGATGTACATCAGTTGTAAAAAAGTCGGTCCAACAGCTTCGCTACTCCGCACCCTCGATGGGCCGGTCTTGGGTCCAGTCGTAGAGGCCGTGGTCCCGCTCCTCGACCGCCTGCTTCCAGCCGACCGCCTCGGCGCGCTGCTTGAAGGCGAGGCCTTCCGGCGAGTGGCGGGTGACCCCGTCCAGCAGGGTCGCGAGGCGTTGGGTGTTGGCCAGGCCCATGGCCTCGATCGCCTGGTTGATCACCATCTTCTGGACCATCAGCTGGTTCACCGGAACCGTCGCCATGCGCTCGGCCAGCATCTCGACCTCGGCGTCGAGCTTATCGGCCGGCACGGCCTTCAGCACGAGGCCCAAGCGTTCCGCCTCGCGGCCGTCGATCTTGTCGCCGGTGAAGAGCATGCGCTTGGCCTTCTCCGGTCCGAGCCGATAGATCCACATGGCCGTGGTCGGACAACCCCAGACCCGCGCCGGCATGTAGCCGATCTGCGCGTCCTCGGCCATGACCACCAAGTCGCAACAGAGCGCAATGTCGGACCCGCCGGCGACCGCATAGCCCTGCACCTTGCAGACCACCGGCTTGTGCGAGCGCCACAGGGACATGAAGTGCTCCGTGTTGCGCGCCATGAAGGCATAGTCCTTCATCGGGTCCCAGGGCATCTCCTGCGTGACCTCAGCGCTCCCCCCGCCCTGCGCGTAGAAGGTCAGGTCGTAACCAGCACAAAAGGCCGAGCCCGCGCCGGAGAGTACGATCACATGAACCTCGGGATCACCATTGGCGGCGGCGACCGCCTCCGACAGAAGCGCCGGGACCTCGTTGTCAATCGCGTTCAGGACTTCCGGCCGATTGAGCGTGATGCGGCCGATGCGCCCTGTCTTCTCGAAGAGCACTTTCGACATACTGGGAGTCTCCCTGGGCTTGCTGTTGGAGGCTTGGGCAAGCGGTCAGCATACAGGAAGCTGCGTGCGACGGTGACGCTCAGCCACGCTTGCGCCGAAATCTACGCTGAAGCTCAAGCCGAGGCTCGACCGCCTAGTCGTACAGCATATGCTTGGCGGCCGCGCAGACGGCCTCGAAGGCCTCGGCCACGACGGGGCTGAGGAGGCGGGCGCGCAGGCAGCCGTGCACCAGACCGGGCGCGACCTGCAGCTCGACCGGCACGCCAGCGGCGCGCAGGCGCTCGGCATAGACCACTGCATCCTCGACCAGAGGGTCGTGCTCGACGGCCATGATATAGGCCGGCGGCAGGCCGGCGTAGTCGCGGGTCAGGAGCGGTGCGGCATAGTGGTCGTCGGTGCGCGTGGCGCCGCCAAGGTAGGCCTTGATGTAGAACAGAATCTCTTCCTGCGACAGCAACGGCGCGTCGCCGCCGCTCTCACCCTCGGGACGATCCCAGCGCAGGCCGAAACCGGGATAGATGTGCACCTGGCCGGCGAGCGCCGGCCCGCCCGCGGCCCGTGCCTTGAGGCAAAGCACCGCGGCCAGGTTGCCGCCGGCAGAATCGCCGCCGACCACGATGCGCGCCGGGTCGATGCCGAAGCGCGCACCGTCGCCGGCCACGGCCTGCAGCACGCCCCAACAGTCGTCGGAGGCCGCCGGATGGGGATACTCGGGTGCCAGGCGATAATCGACCGCGATCACCGTCGCCTGCGCCTTGACCGCCAGTTCGGCGGTCACGCCGTCGTGGCTTTCGAGATCACCGAACACCCAACCGCCGCCGTGCATGTAGAGGAAACAAGGGCTCGGCGCCGCGATACCTTCGGGCCGGTAGATACGGATCGGCACTTGGTGGTCGCCGACTGTGACCGCATCATCTTCGACCGAAAGCCCAGCCGGGCGCGGCGTCTCGAAAGCCTTGCAGAGCGCATTGTACATGGCCCGCTGCTCGTCGAGCGGTGCATCCAGATAGCTCGGCGGAAAGACCTCGTCGCTGCGTTCGATGAACTCTGCGATGCCCGGCGCCAGCTGCATCGATTTCTCTCCTAGCTCTTGCGGCGAATGCCGATCGACCGCCCGGCCCGGGCGGGCCGCGGCAGCTTGCTGTGGGCCGCGAAGACCGCTTGCAGCTTCGCCGCGATCTCCGGCGCGAAGGGCGCCGCCTTTGGGCCGCTCATATCGACGTGCAGCAGCATGCATTCGGCCTCGGACAGCAGGCGATCGCCGTCGTACATGGCATGAAAGAGATGAAAGCGCTTTTCATCAAGATCCAGCAGCGTGGTCGCCACGCGAACCTCGGCCCCCTCGCCCACCTCGTCGATATAGCTGATGTGCGTCTCCAGGGTATAGACCGATATGCCATTGGCACGCCGATAGGCGTCATGCAGCCCGACCTCGTCCATGAAGGCATCAGTGGCATGGCTGAAGATCAGTAGGTAGTAGGCCTCGTTCAGATGGCCGTTGTAGTCGATCCAGTCAGGCTGGACCGTTTCGCGATGCAGGGTGAGAGGCACGTCAGGCGTCATTGCGGAACCATCCGGATCAAGGCATCGGCAGCGACGGCGCCCTGCCCCTCCGGCAGGACGAGCAGTGGGTTCACGTCCAGCTCTAGCAGGCTGCCGCGCATCGCTTCAGCAAAGGAGGCGACAGCCAGCACGGCGTCGATCACGGCCGCGCGGTCGCCCGGCGGCTGGCCGCGATAGCCAGCCAGGAGGCGCGCCGCCTTGAGCCCATCGAGGGCCGCGGCCACGCTGGCTCGGTCGGTGGGCAGCAACAGGGCCCGGCTATCCTCGATCAAGTTGACCAGCACGCCTCCCGCCCCCAGCACCAAAGCGAAGCCGAACTGCGGGTCCTGCTTGATACCGATGATCAGCTCGGCCACGGCGCCGGGCACCATACGCTCCACCAGGAAACGGTCCGGTGTCAGGCTGCTGCCTGCAAGACTTTGCTGAATGCACGCCACAGCATCGGCCACCGCCTGACCGTCGGTGAGGTTCAAGGCCAGCGCGCCGCTATCGCTCTTGTGGATGAGCGCCGCGTCGACCGCCTTGACCACCACGGGAAAACCGATAGCGGCGGCGGCCTCCCCTGCGTCTTCGGCGGCTACCACACGGCTTTCCGGCACAACGAGACCGAAGGCCGCCAGGCGTTGCTTGCTCTCTGCCTCGTCCAAGGTCGTCGCGTCCTCTCCGACCAGAGGCGAGTTCGGCAGGCGCAAGACGCCAGCCGTAGCTTGCGCTGCGCGGTTGCGCCGAAACTCGTCGTACCAGGCAGCCCCGGCGATGGCCTCCATGCCGACCTCGAGTCCCTGCAGCGGTACGATACCGCCCGCGATCAAGGTCTCGCGCGCCGAGGCCGGCAAGAGCTCCGGGAAGGTGCTGACCACCACGGCCGCCTTGCCGGTCGCCTGGCGGGCGTGGACCATGGCCTCGATGCAGGCGTCCCATTCCTCGACGCCGTCCAGGTGGGGTTGCGCGTAGTCGAGCACCAGTACGGTCGTGTCGAAGTGGTCGGCCATGAGGGTCGTGAAGCATTGCCCCATGGCTTCCACATGCCCCCAGATCGAGGTGTTGTAGTCGAGCGGATTGGCGATCACCGCATAGACCGGAAGCTGTTCCCTGAGCGAGTCCGCCTGCATTGGTGACAAGTCCGGTAAGTCCAAGTCCAGATCCTGGGACAGGTCGGCCACCAAGGCCGCGTCGCCGCCCGAGCAGGTCAGCACGCCCAGGCGGCGGCCGGGCAGCGGGTCGGAGACCGACAGCAGCTTTAGGGTCTCCATCAAGGCCGGCAGTGACTTGACCCGGATGATCCCCAGCCGCTCGAACAGCGCATCGTAGAGCTCATCCGAGCCGGCCAGCGAAGAGGTATGGGTCAGAGCCAGGCGGCTGGCGATTTCCGAGCGTCCAACCTTGATGGCGACGATCGGCTTACCCTTGGCGAGCGCGTACTCCGCCGCCCGGCTGAATGCCGGCACGTCGTCCAGCCCTTCGATGTAGAGGCCGATCGCCGTCACCCGCGGATCATCGACCAGCGGCGCAATGAAGTCGCCCGGCCCGAGCGCAGCCTGGTTGCCGACGGAAATCACATAGGCGAGCGGAATCGAGCGCTCAGTCATGGTCAAGTTGAGCGAGATGTTGCCGCTCTGCGAGACCAGCGCCACGCCACGCTCGACCCGCGCGCCGCCGGCCGGGGAGGCCCAGAGCGCGACGCCGTCCAGGTAGTTGAGGATGCCGTAGCAGTTCGGTCCGACCAGGGCCATGTCGCCGGCCGCCTCGACCAGCTGTGTCTGCAGTGCTGCCCCCTCCTGGCTGACCTCGGCGAAGCCGGCTGCGTAACAGACGCAGCCGCCGGCCCCGCGTGCCGCCAGCTCCTTGACCGCCTCGACCGACAACTCACGGCGCAGGGCGAGGAAGACGGCGTCGGGAGCCTCCGGAAGGTCTGCGATGGAGGCAAAACAGCGATGTCCGGCGATCTCCTCGTGGTGCGGATTGACCACCCAGATCTCGCCCTCGTAGCCGATCTGCTCGCAGACACCGAGCGGAAAGGAGAGCACGTTGCCTCCGATGAAGGCCACGTGGCGCGGCGACATCAGCCGCCGCAGGTTCTCCTGCAACCGCCCCGTCTTGCCGCCCTCAGGCACGGCAACGAATCCCCGAGACCCGGCGGCTCGGCTTTTCGTGGCCCGCTGCGCGGACGCCCCCTTCCCTGACCCTCTCCCGCAAGGGGGGAGGGAAATCGCGGGCAGCCGTGCTGCTAAGCCTCCCCCCCTTGCGGGGGGAGGTTGGAGGGGGGTGGAGAGAGCCAGCGGCACGGCCACGGCTAGCTCCCCAAGGGACGCAGCAGCGAGCGGGAGATGATGTGGCGCTGGATCTCGCTGGTGCCTTCCCAGATGCGCTCGACGCGGGCGTCGCGCCAGATGCGCTCCAGCGGTAGGTCGGACATCAGCCCCATGCCGCCATGGATCTGCAGCGCCTCGTCGGCGATGAAGGCGAGCGCTTCCGTGGCCGTGAGCTTGGCGATCGCAGCGTCCTTATCGGTCATTTCGCCTTGGTCATGCTTCCAGGCCGCCTGGTAGGTCATGGCCTCGGCCGAACGGCGGCGCACCTCCATGTCGGCCAGCTTGAAGGCGATGCCTTGGAAGCGGCCGATGGTCTGGCCGAACTGCTTGCGCGTAGCCGCATATTCGGTGGCCAGCTCCATGGCGCGGTCGCAGCGCCCCAGGCAGATGGCTGCGACCTGCAGGCGCGTCGCCGACAGCCAGTCGTTGGCCACCTCGAAACCCTGATCGATCTCGCCCAATACCTGGGAAGCCGGCAGCCGGCAGTCCTCGAACTCCAGGATGAAGTTGTGGTAGCCGCGGTGCGAGACGTTGTCGTAGCCCTTGCGCAGGGTGAAGCCGGGTGTGCCCTTGTCGACCAGGAAGGAGGTGATCTTCTTGCGCGGTCCGCGCGGCGTCTCTTCCTCGCCGGTGGCGGCGAAGAGGATGACGAAGTCGGCCACGTCCGCATGGCTTATGAAATGCTTAGTGCCGTTGATCACGAAGTCATCGCCGTCGCGCACCGCCCGCGTCTTCATGGAGCGCAGGTCGGAGCCGGCCTCCGGCTCGGTCATGGCCAGGCAGTCGACCTTCTCGCCGCGGATCGCCGGGAAGAGGTAGGTCTCGCGCTGATCGCCGACGCAGGCCTGCAGGATGTTGCTGGGCCGCCCGACCGTGTACTGCAAGGCCATGTTGGCGCGGCCGAGCTCGCGGTCGAGCAGACACATAGAAAGCGTATCGAGGCCGCCGCCGCCGAGCTCGGCCGGCATGTTGGCGGCAAAGAGGCCAAGCGCCAACGAGCGCTCGCGGATCTGCGCCAGCAGCTCGGGCCGCGCGTGGTTGCTCTGCTCGACCTCCTGCTCGTAGGGGTACAGCTCCTCCTCGACGAAGCGGCGCGCGGTTTCGACCAGCATCTTCTGTTCGGTATCGAGCGCGAAGTCCATCTGCGTGCCTCAGCTAGCCAGAGTTTCCGTGTTCCCATCGACCGACAGCGCCTGACCGGAGATCTTGGCGCCGAGATCGGAGCAAAGAAAGAGCGCCGTATCGGCGATCTCGCGCGGCGCGATGAAGGTCCTGAGCGAGACGCCCTTGACGTAGCTGGCGCGTACCTCCTCCTCGCTGACGCCGCGCGCCGCCGCCTCGGCGGCAATGACACGGACCATGCGGTCGCCCTCGACCGAACCCGGGCAGATCGCATTGACCCGAATGCCGAACGGCCCCAGCTCCGCGGCAAGGCTCTTGGTCAGGCCGATCACGGCCCACTTGGCCGCGGCATAGGGTGTGCGCAACGGATAGCCGAACAGGCCGGCGGTCGAGGCTATGTTGACGACCGATCCACCGCCAGCTTCTTTCAGCAACGGCACCGCACGCCTGGCGCAGAGAAACTGGCTATCGAGTCCGACCGCGATGGTGCGCCGCCAGTCCTCGTAGTCGAGCGTTTCGACCGGCCCGGTCGGCCCGGCGATGCCGGCGTTGTTGACCAGCACGTCCAGCCCACCCAGATGCGCCGCAGCCTCATCGAACAGGCGGTCGACGGCGGCAGGATCGGCGACATCCGCGACAGTCGTACCGAGGCCCGACAGGGAGCCTTGGGCCGTTGCTAGATCATCCGCCGAGAGATCGCAGATATGAACCCTTGCACCGGCCTCGACGAAGGCCTCGGCGATTGCCCACCCAATGCCGCTGGCAGCGGCGGTGATGATGACGCGTTTGTCCTTCAGGCTGGGATGCATGGAGGCGGTGCCGGAGCGCTTAAGCCGGCGCCTTGCGCCGGATGCCGATGATGTGGCCGACCTGATCGGGCCTGGGCAGGTCCGCATGGGCCGCCTGGATGGCGCGCAGCGCTTCCAGAACCTCGGGCGCGATGGGCGTCGTGCGCGCGCCCTCGCTCGTATCGACGTGCAGCAACATCTGCTCGCCCGTCGCCAGCAGCTCGTCGGTTTCGCCGTGATGCATGGCGTGGAAGATGTGCAGGCGCTTCTCGTCCAAGTCCAGCAGCTGGGTAGTGACCCTAATGGGCTCGCCCTCGGAAACTTCCTGATAGTTGTTGAGGTGAGTCTCCACCGTATAGAACGACTGACCCGCCGCCCGATAGGCCTCGTCGATGCCGATATAGCGGAAGAACGCGTCCGAGGCGTCGCCGAAGACCAGCAGGTAGCAGGACTCGCTCATGTGGCCGTTGTAGTCGACCCACTGCCGGAGCACCGGCGTTTCGTGCAGAGCGAGAGGCGCGGCGGTCGCCTCGCCGGGCTGCCAGCGTTGGAAGGTTTTACCCTCGTAGGGAGTCTCGACACGCCCTGCTCCGCCAGCCGCCCCGCTCGCCGCCTTGCCGGCCCAGAAGCCGTCAATACAGTCGATCAGGCGGATCAGTAGCTCGTCGCGGTCGCGCTCCCAGTCCTTGACCGAGCGACCGCCTGCCTGCGCGGCCGTGCCCTCGACCATGCGGCGGGTCAACTCGTCGGTCAGCTTCGGCGCCTCGAGCTTGGTCCAGGGCAGCTTCAGGGCCGGACCGAACTGCTCCAGCATGTGCGCCATGCCGGCATCGCCGCCGGCCAGGTGGAAGGTCAGGCAAGGCCCCATGAAGGCCCAGCGCAGACCCGGACCGCCGGTGATCGCGGCGTCGATCTCGTCCGTCGTCGCCACGCCGTCGGCCACCAGATGCAGCGCCTCGCGCCAGATCGCCTCCTGCAGGCGGTCGGAGATGTAGCCCGGCACCTCCCGGCGCACCTTGAGCGGCTTTTTGCCGATCGCGGCGTAGAAGGCCATGGCCCAGTCGATCGCCTCGGCGTCGGTCTTGTCGCCGCCCAGCACCTCGACCAACGGCAGCAGATAGACCGGGTTGAAGGGATGGCCGATCAGGATGCGCCCCGGCGTCTTTGCGGCCGACTGGATGCGGCTCGGCAGCAGGCCAGAGGAGCTTGAGGCGATCACCACGTCGGGCGCCGCCGCTGCGTCGATGCGGGCCAGGAGATCGGTCTTGAGGTCTTCCCGCTCGGGCGCCGACTCCTGAATGAAATCCGCGTCCCCGACAGCCTCTTCCAGAGAGGCGGCGAAGCTCAACCGCTCCAGGCTGGCACCGGGCGCCAAGCCGACCCGCTCGAGCGCCGGCCAGGCGTTCTCGACCGCAGCGCGTAGCCGGGGCTCGGCCTCCGGGTGGGGATCGCTGGCCACCACGTCGAGGCCGCACGCCAGAAAGTTGGCAGCCCAGCCGGCGCCGATCACGCCGGTGCCGACGACCGCTGCACGGCGGACCTGCGAGGCATCGCAACGCGCCATGGCGAACTCCTATGACAGAGAGGCTAGTTGCGCGGGCGCAGACCGAGCCGTTCGCGGGCCTCGGCCGGAGTGAGCGTCCGAGCACCCATCAGCTCGACGATCTTGACCGCCTTCTCGACCAGCTGGCCGTTGGTCGCGAAGACACCGCGCTCCAGATAGAGGTTGTCCTCCAATCCCACCCGGACGTGACCGCCCAGCAGCACCGCCTGCGCCACCATCGGCATCTCCATGGCGGAGATACCGAAGCCAGCCCATTCGGCGTTGGCCGGCAGCATGTCTCGCATGGCCTTCATGGTGTCGGCGTCGGCCGGCGCGCCCCAGGGAATGCCGAGGCAGATCTGATAGAGCGGCGGATCGGCGATCAACTCTTCCTTGACCAGCTGGTTGGCGAAGCGGAGGTGGCCCATGTCGAAGACCTCCAGCTCCGGCTTGACACCGCAGTCGCGGATGCGCTTGGCCATGGTGCGCAGGATCGAGGGCGTCGACATGTAGACGCTGTCGCCAAAGTTGAGCGTGCCGCAGTCCAGGCTGCAGATCTCCGGCATCAGGTCCTCGACGTGGACGAGCCGCTCGTCGGCGCCGACTAGGTCGGTACCCGGGCCGGGCACCATTGGGTCCTCCTCGCTCGGGAAGTAGTCGCCGCCCATGCCGGCCGTGAGGTTCACCACCACGTCGGTGTCGCTGTCCCGCACCCGCTCGACCACCTCGCGGAAGAGATTGGGGTCGCGGCTGGCCGCGCCGGTTTTCGGGTCACGCACGTGCATGTGGGCGATCGCCGCACCCGCCTTGGCAGCCTCGATCGCCGCATTGGCGATCTGCTCCGGCATAATCGGAATGTCGGGGTGCTTGTCCACCGTGTCACCGGCGCCGGTCACGGCGCAGGTCACGATCACTTCCCGGTTCATCGCCAGCCCTCCCTCGTTCGGACAGACCAAGACGGCCGGCATGAAGCCGGCCGACGGGTGCCTTAATCCGGCCGTTGCGCTGTCAGGCATCCTGAAAGGATCGCGGCCGGCGAGCTATCCCTGTTCCGCAACGCTATCCGAAGTCAGCCAAGCGACTTGCACTCGGTCGCCGAGAAATTATTCCACAGCGTCAATTTTCACTCAGGATCGCCCCTAGCAGCACCTAGTGCATCGGGGCTGTTGGCGCCGACACGATCAGGCCGGGCAGAGCAGCCCCGGGGCAAAAAAGAGGGAGGCACAATGCCTCCCTCCAACTCGGAAGTATAGGGACAGGAAATATCAGGCGCGAACCGACTGAATATAGCTGTCGATCTGCTGCTGAAGCTGGGTTGCCATCTGTGACAGCTCATCCGCAGCGCTCTGAACGTCACCGACCAGGCGGCCCGTCTCGTTCGAGGCGTCGGACACACCGGAGATGTTTTTCGCCACCTCCTGCGTTGCCGCGCCCTGTTCCTCGACCGCGGAGGAGATCGAGGTCGAAATCTCGCTGATCTCGCCGATGATCTTGTTGATCGAGTCGATCGCGTCGACCGCGGTGCCGGTGGCGTTCTGGATCTCGCCGACCTGCTGGGAGATCTCCTCGGTCGCCTTGGCGGTCTGGGTCGCCAGCGCCTTGACCTCGGAGGCCACGACGGCGAAACCCTTGCCCGCTTCGCCGGCGCGCGCCGCCTCGATCGTTGCGTTGAGCGCAAGCAGGTTGGTCTGCTCCGCAATGTCCTGAATCATGCTGACCACGTCGCCGATCTTCTGCGCGCCTTCGCGGAGGCCGGAGATCATCGAAGTGGAGCGTTGCGCTTCCTCGACCGCCTGACCGGCAATGGTCGTCGACTGGGTCACCTGGCGGGCGATCTCCTCGATCGAGCTGCGCAGCTGCTCGGAGGCGGAGGCCACCGTCGAGGCCTGATTGTTGGTCTGCTGCGCCGTCGCGGCCATGGAGGTCGAGCTCGACTGCAGCTCCGTCGCGGCACTGGAGACCGTCTGCACGACCTCGCTCACGTCGGAGGCCATCTTTTCGCGCGAGGTTGCCACGGTCCAAACCAGCATGGGCGCCAGGTAGCTACCCCGCTCGTCGTTGATCGCGGATACGCGCAGATCGAGCTGCTCCTCGCCAAGCTGAATCATGGCGTTGTAGGGCAAGTTCTTGGGGTCGGCCAGCAGGCCGCGCTGGTGCGCCGGATTCTTGTGGAAGATGTCGACGCACTGGCCCTCGAGCTGATCGACCGGACAGGGCAGGAGGTTCTGCAGGGGGCGCAGGGTGTCGATGCTGGTCTTGTTGATGTAGTCGATCGTGAACTCCTCGAGATCGAGGGTCATGACGTTGAGCGGCATGCCGTCGATCATGCGCATCAGGCGCGCGACCCGCTTCTCTTCCTTCACCTGCGCGGTAACCACCGACCAGGTGAGCATCGGGCCGATGTAGGTGTTGCCGTCCATGATCGCGGTCACATAGAGATCGAGCACCTCGCCGCCGATCTCGATCTTGCCCTTGAAGGGCAGGTTCTTCGGATCGGACAGCAGCCTGCGCTGATGCTGCGGATCCTTGTGAAAAATGTCGATGCACTGGCCGACGATTTCGTCCGCCTGGATCGGTAGGGCCGATTCGATCTGCTTCAGACCATCCATCGTGGCCTTGTTGACGTAGGAGATCCGAAAGTCCTTCAGATCACACGTCATCACCGCCACGGGCATATCGTCGACCATCTTCTTGAAGGCGTCATTTCCCAAATCCGCCTTCGCAGCCGACCCTGCGAGTTTCCCAAACATCTCTTCTCTTCCTCCGCACCGAAAAATTGGTCTCTGCCCGCCGTGGATACGCAGAAAGGATTAGTTTTAGGTTAATCTGTCTAAATGCTGGAAAAATTTCGGCACAAAGTTAGACGTACAACTGCCAAAGGGAACTGTCAGTTGCATATATCTATATGTACTAGTGCAATGGAGTATTTCATATTCTATTTCAATTATTTATTATCGCTTAGCCTTATGGCATATATAATACCAAGCGGTGGCCATGGTTAGAAAGTTTTCTGGGTCCAGCGGTTTTTGGCGCGCCGCTTAGAGCAAAAAAAGCGACGGGCGGATCGCTCTCGACGATCCGCCCGGTCCGCTTCAAAGAGATTTGTTTTGTAGAACCCGCCGTCGGCCTATCGGCCAGGGCATTCGCACTCGTTCGATGCTATTGCGCAATCCGCAGGTTCGAAAGCTCAGCGCCGATGATGTTGAAGGTGTTCTCCAACGCTTCGTTGGTCGGCGACGGGAAATGGTGATCGGGTGTCGTGGCGCAGGCACTAAAAATCGGATCAAGCGACGAGGGCGCCTGGAAGGTGATGGTATAGATCGTGATGCCGGCCGCCTTCATCGCCGTGCACTCGGCGGCGAGCTGCTGGTTGGTCTCCTCCAGGGTCTCGGGATCGCCAGTGAGGTGCGGCGTGTTCTCGCCGTCCGTCATAATCACGGCGACCTTCTCCATCAGGGACGTATGGTAGTCGAGCGGCAGGGTCGGATCGCCGCCCCAGAGGCCGCGCCAGCGCGGCGACAGGGTGCGCCAGCCCCAAACCATGCCGACATCGGTGCGCGTGTTGCCGAAGGCTTCCATCGCGGTGATCGCCGCCTTGATCGTGGTCTTCTCAGCTGTGAGCGGAAGTGCGGCGAGATCCGGACAGCCGTAGTGCGGCGGGCGCCAGCCGGAGACGGTCGGCGTGTATTCGGGAAACAAGCCGTCGCTCGGTGGCGAATCATCGGTTGCCAAGGCGCCCGCGCGCGAGTAGCCGCAGCCGTTCCAAGGATCCGGCGGCCCCTCCATCCAGTCGCTGTGCGGCGAGAAGCGCACCCGGCTGGCGAAGGGAACCAGGCTGACCCAGAGGTCGTCGACCGTTTCGCGGTCGCCGTAGAGGATGTCGATCAGGGCGTTGGCCGAGGTCTTGAGCGACTCGATCTTGCTGCCGGCCATCGACCCTGTGGTGTCGAGAATGAGAGCCAGCTCCATGCCCCGCACCGCCCGCTTCACGACGGACCGAACACTGACGGTCATGTCTTCGATTTCGAGGATCTTCAGGAAGGTCGTCGGCACCGTCGCGCTGGCGGTCACCTCGACAGTCCCGGTCAGATCGTCGACGGCGATACCGAGCGGATCCACCGTCGCCCCCATGTAATCGGTCGGGAAGTTGCCCGCAAAGTACTTGTTGATATCTGAAATTTGATTGGTTTCCGCAAATGCCCGGCCGCCCGCGAGCGCCGCGGAATCGACGGCCTGGCTAAGCCGCATCTTGACCATGTAGGCCCGAGCACCATCCGTTACGACGCCGAGCAGGGCAACTGCCGGTACCACCGCGACGAGCAAAGTGAGAACCACCGCCCCGCCGCGATCGACGGCGAAACGGCGAAGCAAGCCGCCCAGGCATTTCCAAGGGGACCAAAGCATTGTGCGTCACCGTAGAGGACTGGAAACAAATAGCCACGGTGTAGTTATCACACTATTCGTAAACAATGTGTAAACGTCAAATATAACGTCACCCAATACTTAATCGTTTAGTTGATTTTTATTGGCAATTTATCATATAATTTCTACTGATAACAATAAAACTCTAGAAAAATTGAAGTGGTTCTCGCACAGCCGAAGGCAGCGCAAGCCGCCGGAACGGTCACAGCCCGGCGCAAGGCCGCGCCGGGCTCTGATTAATTCGGCTTAGGGTGGCTCCCATCGGGGGGCCGGCGGGCAGACCCGCCGCGGCCGCCCGATCGGCGGGCCTACTGGGAAATGCGTAGCATGCTGAGCTGGGCGCCGATGGTCTTGAAGACCTGCTCTAGATCCTCGTTGGTCGGCGAGACGAAGGCATGACTGGGCGAAGTGGCGCAGGCCTCCATCAAGGGCTCGACCGAAGCCGGCGCCTGGAACGTGATGGTATAGATAATGATGTCCAGACCGTCCGCCTTCATCGCCGTGCATTCGTCGGAGAGCTGTTGGTCGGCTTCGGCATTGGTGACGATGTCCGCAAACTGATTCACTTCGTTCACGCCGTCGGTCATGATGATGACCGCCTTGTCCATGTTCGGCTCGTCGTAGTCGAGCGGGAGGCTAGCATCCCCGCCCCAGACACCGCGCCAATTCGGCGAGAGGACACGCCAGCCCCAAACCATGCCCATGTCCATGCGCGTGCCGCCGTAGGCCGGCAGATTGCCGATCACGGTGGTCACCGTCGTCTTTTCCGCCGTCAGCGGTAGGATTGGCAGGGTCGGGCAACCGAAATCCCAGCCCCAGGGCTCGTAGTGGCTGCTGTATTCATTCCAACCCTGGACGTGAGGCGGCTTATCGTCCGTCGCGTTCGAGCCGCTGCGCGGATCGCCGCAGCCGTTCCAGGGATCGGGCAGACTGTTCATCCACTCGCTGTGCGGCGCAAAGTTGACGCGCCCGGCAAAGGGAACGACGGAGACGTAGAGGTTGTCCACGGTCTCGCGGTCGCCGTAAAGAATATCGAGCAGCGAGTTGGCGGCGGTCTTGAGCGCCTCTATCTTGCTACCGTCCATCGAGCCCGTGACGTCCAAGACCAGGGCGAGCTCTAAGCCGCGGCTCAAGCTGTTCACCGTGGACTCCACGCTGACGTCGATCTCCGGCACATCGACGATTCGCATGAAGGACGTCGGCACCTTGGCCGAGGCAACCACCGTCACCGTGCCTTCCTGATCGTCGAAATTGATCGACAGCGGTGCGAGATCGGCATCCATGAAGCCGGCGGGAAAGTTGGCCGCAAAGTAGCGCTGCACGTCGTCGGCGCGGTAATCCATCTTGAAGGACCGCCCGCCCGCCAACGCCGCTGCGTCGATCGCCTGACTGAGGCGGGCCTTGACGAGATAGGCGCGCGAGGAATCCAACGCCAAGCCGACCATCGCCATCAGCGGAATGATCATGACGCCGAGCATGATGATGATTCCGCCCCGCCGGTCGGCGATGAAGCGGCGCGGCGCCGCCAGCCAATCTGTCCAGTCGTGAGCTTTCATTGCTCGGGTCCAACCAATTCTGGTAACTAATTCCACGCCGTTCTATCACATCTCAAACAATTTTGCAAGGAATAAATGTTGAAATGCTTTTGTTTTATTGTAAATCTATATCAATTTTTAGGTAAATTTAACTCTTTTTCTTAATTATATTCTCTTTCTCACTTATTTCCGGCAGCCTCCCGCGGCCTATCCAGGCCGGCGCGGATCGGTGCTCAGCGCTTCGCTGCTCTGCGGAACTGCGGGTCTCGTTTGAGGAACTGGCCCGCCGCGAACCAGATCAGGCAGGTACCGATCACGGAGACATAGCCGTCGATGGCGTAGTGCCAAGCCAGATGGATCGAGCCCAGGAAGGTCAGTACGGCAAAGGCCAGCATGAGCCAGCCGAACAGACGGCTCACACGGAAGCCGAAGAGGACGTTCAACACCACGGCGGCAATGTGCATGCTGGGCATGGCGGAGATGCCCTTACCCTGCTCGATCGCACCGCTCTGGTAGCCCTCCCACAGAATCTCCTGCACGGTGAGTGCCCAGACCGGAGAGACCTCGTTCGTCGCATTCAGATAAGCCAAGAGCGGCGCGTAGGGGTCTGGAAGGCCGGTCGCCAGGGCGTAGTAGCAGGGCCCTACCGAAGCGAAGACGGTCGCCAGGCCACTGCCCAAGAGCGCCCACGCGAGCACAAAGCTCAAAAAGAACTGCATGCGCAGCAAACGATCGACACGCGCGAAGGCCTGCCAGCAGACGATCGCGTAGAGCAGGAAGAACCAGAGGTGATAAATGGCGTTGAGGAAGGTGGTGACCAGCGGATAGCCAAGCAGTGGCTGCAGGATCACCCAGGGGTGTCGGCCGCCGTGCAATAGCCGGTCCCACTCCGCGAAGACCGGGTCCCAATCGAAAGGGTGCACGAAGGGGATCATGACGTTGATCGAGGTGAAGACCGACACGAAAACGGGCAGCACGGCCAGGACGATGGCCGCGGCGAAGAGCCGATCGAAGGTGAGATAGGTCGTCCGCAGGTCATCGATCATGTAGCGGGTCAGCCGCGCCGGGCGCACCCGAACCATGACATAGAGGGGATAGAGGAAGCCGAAGAACATCAACCACAGGGCATAGCGCTCGAAGATACGATCCGCATAAAGCGAGAGCGACATCCACTGCAGCTGCCCCTGCGACCAGGCCAGGCTCAAACCGGCCAGCGCATAGACCAGCACGAGGGCCAAAAACCAACGATGCTCACGGAGGATCTCGAGCGGTTGCTGGGTAACAGCGAAACCGCCAAGCCGTAGTGCGGCCGTCTGCATAGCGCTTCCTACCTGGGAGCTTTGCGATCAGCCTCTATTCATACGCGACAACACTTGCGAAAGCCTTACTCCTCCTGCCCTAGTCGAGGTGGCGGGCCTTGCGGTCCCCTCATGCGCCCCGGCCCAACAGCGAGACGGCTCCTAACAGAGGATTAATCAATCGCTGCCATCATGTTCCGTTCCCAAGCTCCGGACACAACCGCGGGAGACAGAGACGATGGCACCGGATTCTGGCGTCCGGCCGGCAGACGGCGCAGAGGGCAGCGCAACGAGTGACGCAAAAGGCAGCGCAGGGGCCGAATGCGGGCTCTATCTGCAACTCTTGGCCAATATGCCGCCGCAGGTCAGCTTCAGCTTCACGGCCGAGCAACGCTCCGCCTTGGCGAACGCGGCGCGGCACTGCGGCTGGGGACGCCACCAGACCGACATTCGCCTCTCCATACCGCTGCTGTTCCGTCGCTACTACCTGGTCCTGCTGGCCGGCGAAGAGCGGCGCAGCAACCAGCGGCGCCAGCAGGATCGCAGCGCCCATCCGTTCATCACGGGCGGCAACTTGCTCTTCCTCGGTGCCTCGGTCACGCTTGCCACCATCCTCGGCAGCCTGATCTGGACCGTCGGCTTCGTTTGGTACCTCTCCGGCTGAGCCGGCGCCCGTTCATCGAAGCATCGCAGCCATCTGCCCGTGTTCCTTAGAACGCCGCCGCTCAGGACAGCCGCGCCTCGCCTTTGTAGGAATAGGTTAGGACGCGCGGCCCCTTGATCAGATAACCCGTTTCCAGTGCCGTGAACGAGAAGCCGGCCGCGCCGATCAAGCGGTCGATGCGCCGATCGATGTTGCAGCCGCCGCTGATGCGGCGCCAGAGCGGATTGAGTCGATCCTGCCATGCTGCGATCGGCCGCTCCTCCGCCCTACCGTGCTCGATGAACAGCAGCCGACCGCCGGGACGCAAAACCCGCCGCATTTCCTGTAGCGCGACCGGCAGATCGCCGATCGAGCAAAGCGTCCAGCTGCTCAGCAGCGTGTCGAAGCTACGATCCTCGCAGGGAATCGCCTCGGCCGAGCCGTTCAGCAGCGAAACATCGAACGGCAGGTCCTGCCCCGACTTTCTGGCCATGGCCAACAGCTTCGTTGAGGGATCGAGACCGGTAAGCGACGACACGGCGGAGCCATAGAAAGGCAGGTTCAGGCCCGAACCGATGCCGATTTCCAGCACGCGTCCGCTGGCGGCTGGAACCACGAGCCTGCGCTGGCGCGTCGCCTCCTTGTTCTTCATCGCCTGGTGCAGCAGCCAAGGCATCACCTGCGACTGATAGAAACCCATCGAGACCCCAAGGCAGCCAGAACGCGATCGTCCGCCGGCGACTATAGCCATGGCCGGCGCTGGGAGCCATGGCCCGGAAGCGACGCGGCCGCCACTCGGCGCCAGCCCCCCTCGACGACGACAACCATCCGGCTGGCTTAAATGAATCGTAGGCTAATTGCGGCATACAGAGGCCTGCGGCAGACCTCCCGGCGCCGCGCCTTCCCAAGGAACTCCATCGACGGACAGCAGCATGGACCGAGCCATCGCGCAGAGCTTCGATCAGGCAGCCCAGGACCAGCTGGCCCACGACCCGCCATCGCAGGAGACGACGGGCGCGCTGCTGCGCCGCTGCCTGTCGCACCATTCCTGGCTGATCATCTACACCCTGGCCTACGTCTCCATCGCCGTCGCCGTTTTGAGCCTCGGCGGCTATCCGCACGACCTTCTGATGGTCAGCTACTTGGTGAGCGCTCTACTGCCGCCGCTGGCTGCCGTGCTCTTCGTCGCCATCGGGCACATCCTGCACCATGGGCTGCACGTGCGCCCCTTCCGCTGGGCCGGTCTTTTCGCGGCCATCCGCGACGACGAGCGTTTCACCAAGACAAGGGTCATCTTCGCGGCTATCCCGACCCTGCTCTTTCCGGTCTTCAGCAGCACCTTCACCTCCTTCAAGAACGCGATCCCGGCGATTATTCCCTTCAGCTACGACCGGGACTTCATGCTGCTCGACCGAGTCCTGCACTTCGGCCACGATCCCTGGACCCTATTGCAGCCGCTGCTCGGCGACCCGCTCGTCACCTCTATGACGAGCTACCTCTACAATCTCTGGCTGCCTCTGATGTACCTGATCTTTTACTGGCAGGTCTTCAGCCTGAAGTCGCCGCAGCTGCGCATGCAGTACCTTCTGTCCTTCGTGCTTCTGTGGTCACTCGGCGGAAACCTGCTGGCGCTCTTGCTGTCCTCGGCCGGACCCTGGCTCTATCCCGAGATCACCGGCCTGGAAAACCCCTACGGCGCGCTGCGCGAGCAGCTTTTGGTGGCCGATCAGCAGTTCAAGAACTGGTCGCTCGAGGCACAGGCCTACCTTTAGGAGCTCTATCAGACCGAGGCGATCGCCAGCGGCGGCGGAATCTCGGCCATGCCCAGCCTGCATGTCGCCATCGCCGTGCTGCAGGCGCTGCTGGGCTGGCGGCTGAGCCGCAAGCTTGGACTGATCCTCACCGGCTACGCCGTCATCGTCCTGCTCGGCTCGGTCCATCTGGCCTGGCATTACGCCGTGGATGGCTATCTTTCCATTCTGCTTGCCCTGATCGTTTGGAAGGCAAGCGGCTGGGCCATGGGTCTCCGGCCGGCCCGGTCCTGGGCACTTGCCTAGTCAGCCGCTGGAGCGGCGAGCCAGGCCATCGACGGGTGGCATTTTAGGCAATTTTGGCTGAAAAACATGATAAATAAAATATAAATATAGATCCAAATTAGTTTAAAATTGTTCTTAATGGTTTCTATATATTTTCTTCGACTTAACTTTTTGTTCACGCATCTACGCCATGATCACGGACGATCACACACACGCACCGGTGTGGGGCCTTTTGAGGAGAGTACGTGATGTTTGCCACCTTGAATTCTTTTGTGCGCGACGAGTCGGGCGCCACCGCGATCGAGTACGGTCTGATCGCCGCGCTGGTCTCGGTTGCCGCGATCACCGCCCTGCAGTCGCTGGGCACCTCGTTGGATCAGATGTTCAGCCACGTTGCGTCCAAGCTCGACGAAGCGGTCAGCGGCGGCTAAGCGCTCCTATCCGTGTGGCCCGCCCCCGGGCCGACATGGAACACTGTTCGAGAAGGGGGCCGGAGCAACGCCTCCGGCCCCTCTTTCGTTTCTGCCGCCTGCTTTCCCTGCGTCGCTCGGCCGCCCGTCCGCACCTCGCAAAGGCCAAAGTAACGAAAGACTAACCGAAGAGCGGATATCTATAGGCCACCGCCAACAACTGTCCGTCGCCAAAGAGCGCCGTCACCCGACCCGCGGAATTGAAGGCCGTCATGACCCTGCCGCCGATCACTGCTCAGATCTGTATCCTCGGCTTCGCCAGCTTGATGCTGTGGGCCGCGGCTACCGATGTGCGCAGCCTGACGATCCCGAACCGGATCTCGGTGGCCATCGTCATGCTGTACCCAGCCTACGTTCTGGCGGCCGGTCATCCTGTAGACTGGAGCGGCGCCTTAATTGTCGCCGGCTCCCTGCTCGCCGTCGGCTTCGTCGCTTTTGCGCTGGGCCTGATCGGCGGCGGCGATGCCAAGCTGCTTACCGCCGGCGCGCTTTGGGCGGGCCCTGCACAGCTCATGGAGTTCCTGTTCCTGACCGCGCTCGCTGGCGGCGGAATGGCGACGGTGCTCTGGCTACGTCACCGTCTCTCGAGGGCGGCCGCGCCGGCGATGCTGCTTAGCACGCCCAGTGATCCCGACTTTGCCAAGCAGCCCATGCCCTATGCCGTCGCCGTGGCGGCAGGCGCACTTTACGTAGCATTTACCAATCTCAGCATAGGTTAAGCCATGTCTATGCGCTCAATCCTTCTCGTCGTCGCCGCGCTGCTCCTGATTGGCGGAACCGTCATGGTGGCCCGCGGCTGGCTCGATAGCCAACGCAACCGCGTGGTCGCCACACCGGCACCCCTGGAAAAGAGCGATGCCCCCATGGTGCTGGTCGCCAAGCGCGACTTGCCGCTCGGCAGCTTCATCCGCGAAGGCAGCCTGCGCTGGCAGGCCTGGCCGGACGACGATCTGCCGAAGAGCTACCTGCAACGGGAAACCGTCAAGGAAGACAGCCTCTATGGCACCGTGGTCCGCCGCAGCTTCAGTGCCGGCGAGCCGATCACCCAGGATCGTTTGATCCGACCGGGCGACCGCGGCTTCCTGGCCGCCGTGCTGCAGGCCGGTTATCGCGCGGTCTCGATCCCGATTGGCGCCTCCTCGGGCATCGCCGGCCTGATCTTCCCCGGCGACCGGGTTGACATCATCCTGACCCATACCCTGCAGGAAACCAACGGGGACAAGAAAAGCGACCATCGGGCCAGCGAAACCGTGCTGACCAACGTGCGCATTCTGGCCCTCGACCAGAAGACCAATGATCAGAACGGCGAGCCCAAGCTCGCCAAGACCACGACACTCGAGGTCACGCCGAAGCAGGCCGAGATCCTGGCGGTCGTACGGGAGCTGGGATCCCTGTCGCTGAGCCTGCGCAGCCTGGTTAAGGATGAGGAAGAGCTGGAACAACTCGCCGAATTAGACGAGCTGCCGGAAGAGGCCGACCCGGAAAAGGGCACGACCTACACCTGGGACAGCGAGGCGAGCCTCCTCGTCGCCCGCCCGAACGACGACGGATCGAACAGTTTCGTCGTCACCGTGACGCGGGGCAAGGACGAACATCAGCTGGTGTTTGGGAACTCACCGTAATGACACTGGACCACGCGCCGGGAGACCCGCTCTCCGCGCCAAAAGGCCGGGGGGCCTCAGCTTCTATGTATTCACTTCTGGCCAGACTCTTGATCGTTCTCGGGGTGATGCTGGCACCGCCAGCGCTCGCCAACGACGAAGTCTCGACCGACGGCGAGCCGATCGTCGTGGAGCTCAACGAGGGCAAGCTGATCCGTCTCGAGAAGCCGGCGAACTCTGTATTCATCGCCAATCCCGGCATCGCCGATATCAGCGTCAAGTCCGCCCGGTTGGTCTATCTCTTCGGCACGCGGCCCGGCGAAACCACACTCTTCGCGGTGGACGAAGAGGATCAGGTCGTGGCCAACCTCAAGGTCGTGGTCAACCACAACATCTCTCGCCTCACCGAGGCACTCGACCGTCTGGTCCCCGAAGGCGGCATCACCGCGACCTCGATCGATGGTGCGATCGTGCTGTCGGGGAGCGTCGAAAACGCCACCCAGTCAGAGAATGCCCGTCGGCTCGCCACCCGCTTCATCGGCGAGAACGAGGAGATCATCAACCAGCTCGGCGTGACCGCGCCCAATCAGATCAATCTGCGGGTCCGCGTGGCGGAGGTCTCACGCCAAGTGGTCAATCAGTTCGGCATCAACTGGGACGCGGCCTTCCAGAATTCCGACTTCCTGTTCGGCCTGGCGACCGGCAACCCGGTGACCTTCCCTACCCTGCCCGCATCGCCGACCCCGGGAAGCTTCTTCACGCGTCCGGGCGTCGGGGTCAACAACCTGTTCTTCAGCGGTTCGCCCGGCAACTTCGACGTGAACGGCCTGATCGACCTGCTGGCACAGGACGGGCTGGTCACGGTCCTGGCCGAGCCCAACCTGACCGCCATCTCGGGCGAGACGGCGAACTTCCTGGCCGGTGGCGAGTTCCCCATTCCGGTGCCCCAGCGTAACGGCAACTTTACGATCCAGTTCAAGCAGTTCGGCGTGAGCCTAGCCTTCACGCCGACCCTGCTCGGCAAGAACCGCATCTCCATGCGCGTCGCGCCTGAGGTCAGCCAGCTGACCAATACCGGCGCCATCACCATTCAGTCCATTCAGGTCCCGGCCCTGACGACACGGCGCGCCGAGACCACCGTGGAGCTGGGCTCGGGCCAGTCCTTCGCGATCGCCGGCCTACTGCTGGACAACACGCGGCAGGACACGGACAGCGTTCCCGGCCTGTCCGACCTGCCGATCCTGGGTCCGCTTTTCGACAGTGACCGCTTCGAGCGCAACGAGAGCGAGCTGGTGATCATCGTTACGCCCTACATCGTGAAGCCGGTGGCCAGCGAGAGCATGATGGCCCTGCCGACCGATCCCTACTTGAACGTCGAGCCCTCGCCCGTCGAGCGCGATGTGGCTCTCTCCCCGGCGCAGCCGCAGACCATCCCGCTCAACACCGGCGCACCGAACGCCGGCGGCCCAACGCGCCCCTCCGGCTTCATCGTGGAATGAGGAGGCGTACCAGAAATGATCAGCTTCAAGCCCTTGATCGGCGGCGCCATCACCCTGTCGCTCCTCCTGCTGGCCGGCTGCAACACCGGTGAGGTTTGGCGCACGCCGGACGAGTACGTCGGCGATCTTTTCCGCACCGCCAAGTGGCGCGCCGCCAAGCGGACGCCGGAGAACTCGGTCGAGCTAATCGGCATCGAGCACGTGGTTGTCTTCGACGAAGGCAGCGCGCGCATGACGGCACCCGAACGCCAGCGCCTCAACCAGTTTCTGTCGCGCAGCCGTCTGGGCGAAGGCGACTCGGTCGCCCTGCTGGGCCCCTTGCGCGATCAGGGGCGCCATGATCCGGTGACCGCGGCACGCCTGCAGTTCGTCCGCGGCGAGCTGCTGGTGATGGGCATATCCGCCACCGTGCCGATGGAAAGTCGCGCCGACCTGGCCGCCCGCGAGGGGATCTCGGTCGTGGTCCGCCGCAGTGTGGTGATTTCGCCCGACTGCAGCCAGCCAATCCCGGCGCGTGGAAATCGCCCGCGCTTCGTCATGGGCTGCTCCAACGAAGCCAACTTCGGTCAGATGATTGCCGATCCTCTTGACCTCGTTCAGGGCCGGGAGGCCGATCCGGCCGACGGCGAGGCTTCTGCCCTCTCGGTCGAGCGCTTCCGTGCCCGCGAATCGACGGAAGTGGAAGAGGCCGAAGCAGGGACGACGAACTGATGAGCGCCGCCGAGGAATTTCTGACGCAGGCCTTCCCGACGACGGGAAGCGCGGACTGCGTCGCCTTCGTCAGCGACAACCAGACGCTCGAGGTTGTCGCCAATGCCGCGAGCCATTTCTTCTCCGAGCCTCTGGTGCGCGACGGCGGCAGCAGCGAGGCCTTGCAATACCTCAGCGAGGCCGAGCAACCCAAGGTCCTGATCATAGACATCGGAGAAAGCAGCGATCCGGCCAGCGCCATGCTGTCGCTGACCACCGCCTTCCCCGAGGATGTGCGCCTGATCGGTATCGGCACGGTCAACGACATCAGCCTCTACCGCGAGCTGACCGAGGCCGGCATCGTCGACTACTTGGTCAAACCGATCAGCGAAAAGGCGCTGATGTCCGCCTTGGCCCGTGTCGATTAACCGACGGCCACGGCCGACGATACGCCCAAGAGCTCCGAGCGGATCGCCGTGATAGGTAGCCGCGGTGGTGCGGGCGGAACATCGGTCGCCGTTAACCTGGCCTGGCTCGCGGCCGAGGACAAGAAGATCAAGACCATTCTGGTCGACCTGGACCTCTGGTTCGGTACCGCGGCCCTGTCGCTCGACCTCGAGCCGACGCGCGGCCTGCGCGAGGCCCTGGAGGACCCGGCCCGCATCGACAGCCTCTTCCTTTCCAGCGCAACTGCCAAGCTGACCGAGAACTTCGCCGTCATGGCGACGGAAGAAGCCCTGGTCGGCGAGATGATGTACAACACCGGTGCAACGGAAATCCTGATCGAGGCGCTGAACCACAATCACAACTGCGTTGTGCTCGATCTGCCGCGCTCGGCCTTCCGGATGCGTCATCCCGTACTGCAGGCTGCCACCAAGATCGTCCTGGTCACCGAGGTGAGCCTGTCCGGCCTGCGCGATTCGATCCGCCTGTTCGGCGCCATCGAGGAAGCGGCCGGAGAGACCCCGGTCACCGTGGTCGCGAACCGCACCAGCGGTGCCAACCAGGCCATGTCGCTGGTCGAGTTCCAGAAGGCGTTGGGCAAGAAAGTCGACTTCCAGATTCCGGATGATCCCAAGGCCTTCAAGGACGCCGCCAATGCCGGCAAGCCGGTGGTGCATAACGCGCCACGCAGCAAATCAGCCAAGGTCCTGCGTCAGATCGCCAACCGGGTGGTGACCGTCGAATCAGCCACCGGCAAGGCACGCAAGGGGCTCTGGACCAGGCTGGCCAAGCGGGGATAACCAGATATGCGCGGTGCCGTGGCTAATCCCGACGCGGCGCGGCAACGCGCTGCCCATCTGACACCTCACATCGACCGTCTGAAGCCGACGGTTCAGGCGCTTTTTGAGAAAGAGCGGATCACCGAGCTGCCGCGCCCGGAGCTTGCGCTGCGCATCGGCAATGTCGTCACCACGGAGCTGTCCAAGTCCTCCGACAATCTGAACCTGCTCGACCGCCGCACCCTAGTGGCCGAGCTGATCACTTGGCTGCTGCACTGCAGCCCCTTGGCGCCCGAGCAGAGCCCGGCCGAGGAAGCGGCGCAGCAGGAGGCCGGCGGGGAGTCGGCGAAGCGACGGCCGGATAGCTCGACCGCGAGCCACGCGATGGTCGAGACGGCCAAGCAGCGCGTCCAGCCTTTGGTCATGGAGCGCCTCGATCTGGCCGCCGCCTCGCAGCTGCCGCGCAACGAGCTGGCGCACCAGATGGCGGACATCGTCAAAGAGGTGCTGCACGAGGAGAAAATCCGCCTGAACGGCCTGGAGCAGCAGTCGGTCATCGACCTGCTGCTCGACGACATGCTTGGCCTTGGCCCGCTGGAGCCGTTGCTGGCCGACGAAGGCATCACCGACATCATGGTGAACGGCCCGAAGCAGGTTTACGTCGAACGCGGCGGCAAGCTGGAAATCAGCAATGTCCAGTTCCGCGACGACAAGCACGTCATGAACGTGGCGCGCCGCATCGTTTCCCACATCGGCCGGCGTGTCGACGAGACCACGCCGCTGGTCGATGCCCGCCTGCAGGATGGCAGCCGCGTCAATATCATCATTCCACCGCTGGCGATCGACGGCCCCTCGATCTCGATTCGTAAGTTCGCCAAGAAAGGCATCACGCTCGACGTGATGCAGCGGCAGCAGAATCTCTCCCCGGCCATGGCCGTGGTTCTCAAGATCGCGTCGCGCAGTCGGCTGAACATCCTGATCTCCGGCGGCACGGGCTCCGGTAAGACGACGCTGCTCAACGCCATGTCCCAGATGATCGACCCGGGCGAGCGCATCGTGACGATTGAAGACGCCGCCGAGCTGCAGCTGCAGCAGCCCCATGTGGTCCGGCTGGAGACACGCCCGAGCAATCTTGAGGGCCAAGGCGAGATCACCATGCGGGACCTGGTGAAGAACTCTCTGCGTATGCGCCCGGACCGCATCATCCTCGGCGAGGTGCGTAGCTCCGAGGCGGTCGACATGCTGCAGGCCATGAACACCGGTCACGACGGCTCGCTAGGCACGATCCACGCCAATACGCCGCGCGAAGCGCTGACCCGCTTGGAGAACATGATCGGCATGGCCGGCATCAATCTGCCGAGCAAGGCGGTCCGCACGCAGATCGCCTCGGCTCTCGACATGATCGTGCAGGTCTCGCGCATGCGCGACGGCGTTCGCCGCATCACGTCCATCGAGGAAGTGGTCGGCATGGAAGGTGACATCATCACCACCCAGAACCTCTTCACCTACCAGTTCCAGGGCGAAGGCGAGGACGGCAAGCTGCTCGGTCAGTTCAAGTCGAGCGGCCTCCGGCCGCACTTCGCGCCGAACGCGGCCTACTTCGGACTCGAGCGCAATCTGGTGGAGGCCATGGCATGATCGTGAGCAAGCTGGCCGACATCTTCGGCCTGACCCCTGACATGCTGATTGCGCTCTCGCTGCCGGTTCTGGGCGCGCTGATCCTGATCGTCGCCGCCTTTGCCGGCGGCAAGGATCGCGAACGCTTCAAGCGCCGGGTCAAGGAAGTGCGCCGAGAAAACCTCTCGGGCCGCCCGCTTCCCGATCAGAAGGTCAACGTCAAGCTTTCCACGTCGGACAGCAGCATCCTGGTCTTCGATCGCCTGATCAAACGCGCCTTGCCACGCCGAGAGGAGCTGCGCCAGCGCTTGGCGCGGACCGGCTTGGAGATCTCGCTGGGGACCTACCTGACGATCTGCCTGGTGGTGGCGATCGTGAGCTTCACCCTGCTGATGCTGACCGGCAAGCTGCCGATGGCCGCAGCGGCGATCGCCGCCATGGCCAAGGGCATCGCGCTGCACCACATCGTTACCGGTCTGTTGGCAAAACGCCGGCAGGCGAAGTTCATCGCGAACTTCCCCGAGGCCATCGACCTCATGACCCGGGGACTGAAGTCCGGTCTACCGATCGTCGAATCGATCAAGACGGCCGGCCAGGAAGTCCCGAATCCCGTCGGCAGCGAGCTGCGGCGGGTCACCGACGCGGTCCGCCTGGGCAATAAACTGGAAGACGAGCTGACGGAAACCTCGAACCGCCTGGCGCTTCAGGAGTTCAAGTTCTTCACCATCAGCCTCGCCATTCAGAACGAAACCGGCGGCAACCTGGCGGAGACCCTCAACAACCTTTCGGACGTGCTACGAAAACGTCGGCAGCTCAAGCTCAAGATCAAGGCGCTGTCGTCCGAAGCCAAGACCAGCGCCTACATCATCGGATCGCTGCCCTTCGTCATGGCGGCGATCATCTACATGATCAATCCGGGCTACATCACGACCCTGATCATCGACCCGCGCGGCCACGTCATGATCGGGCTCGGCCTCTTCAGCTTCTTCATCGGCGCCGTCGTGATGTTCAAGATGGTGAGGTTCGACTACTAATGAGCCTCGAAGCCATCCTTCCCGCCGGCATGTCCGAGGAGACCCTGATTCTCCTCATGACGGCCGCTTCGGCGGCCGCGACCTGCCTTGGCGTCTGGTCGACGCTGCTGCATCGCAACCCAGCCGCCAAGCGCGCGCGCATCATGGCGGCGCAGCGCGACCGGCTGCGCGCCGGCCTTCTGGCGCCGCGGCGGCGGCAAAAGCACACCCAGTCCATGACCATGATGCGCCAGGTGGTCGACCACCTGCGCCTACTACGGAGCGGGCAGTCGGAAAAGCTGACGCTCAAGCTGGCCCGCGCCGGCTATCGCTCGAAGGATGCGATGATCGGCTACCTCTTCTGCAAGGTCGCCCTGCCCTTCGTGTTCGGTGCCGGCGCCGTGGTCGTGCTTTACGTTCTCAACCTCTACGACATGGAACCCATGCAGAAGCTGCTGGTTTCCGTGTCCGCGGTTCTGTTCGGCAGCTTCGGCCCGGACATCTACCTGAAGAACGTAACCCAGAAGCGCCAGGAAAAAATCCGCCGGGCAGCTCCGGACGCGCTCGACCTGATGGTGATCTGTACCGAGGCGGGGCTAAGCCTGGACGCCACCCTGACGCGAGTTTCCAGCGAAATGGCACAAAGCCAGCCCGAACTGTCCGATGAATTCGGCCTGGCTGCGGTGGAGTTAGGCTTCCTCACCGACCGCTCCCAGGCGCTGCAGAACCTGGCCAACCGCACCGACGTCTCGGTCATACGCGGCATGGTCAACACCATGGTGCAGGCCGAACGCTACGGCACGCCGCTCTCCCAGTCGCTCCGCGTGCTGTCCGCCGAATCGCGCGAAGAGCGCATCCTGAAAGCCGAGGAGAAGGCCGCGCGCCTGCCGGCACTGCTCACCGTGCCGATGATCATCTTCATTCTGCCGCCGCTCTTTATCGTGCTTCTCGGACCCGCGGTGTTGGACATCATCGATGCCTTGACGGGCCTCGGTTACTGAGCCGGAGCCGCAGATCATGATGGTCGCAGCCCGCACCCCCGCCCACCTCGATCCTGACGGCACCGATGCGCCAGGCGCAGAGCGCCTGCCGCTGACAGCCAAAACGGCCCGCGAGACGGGCCGTAGGCTCGGGCTCTATAGCAATGCTGTGAGGGGACGCGTCGTCGTCCGACCGACGGACGCCACGGCGCCGGGATCAGCTCCCACTCGCACGCTGCCGGCTGCTGCGCAGGGCCTCGTAGAAGCGAAGGTTGCGCTGCACCGCGACCTCGTCGAGATCGATCATGCCGGTTCGCTCGGCCGCATCGATATCGCCGGCCAGGCCGTAGGCCAGCGCCAGCGTCTGCCGGTGTTCCGCACTGGCCTTCGGATCGCGGCTCACGTCGTTCAGCACCGCGATCGAATCGGCGAAGCTGCCCGAGAGCGCCAGGGAGAGGCCCAGATTGGTCCGCAGCGACAGGTTTACCGGATCAACGTCGAGGCCGACGTAGTAGTAGGTCTGCGCGCCCCAGTGGTCGCCCTTCATATCGTTGGCGACGCCGAGGGCGTTGTAGAGGCGGACGTCCTCTTCGATTTCCAAGGCCATCCAGAACTGCTCTATGGCGAGGTCGATCTGATCGCGCTGCATCAGCGCCAGACCCAGCCCGCGCCGGGCCTCGGTGTTCTCCGGCTGCAGCTGCAGCGCTTTCCGGAAGGCTTCCGCCGCCTGCACGCTGGCGCCGGCTTGATTGAGCGTGAAACCGAGGCGCACCAGCGGTTCGACCCGCTCGGGCGTCAGCTCATGGGCGCGTCGATAGAGACCGGCCGCCGTGGCCAGGTCGCCGCGGGCCCGCGTCGCATCGGCCACCCGCAGGATCGGTCGGATCTGCGCCGCGTCGGCTTGGGTCGACGTCGGGTTGACCCAAGTACGCTCCAACTTGTTCGAAAGGCTCGCGCAGCCGGTCATCGTCAGGGCGAGGAAGCCCGCGACGGTGGTTACGAGAAGCCTGGATCGTCTGCCTTGAGACATGAATTCCTCCGCCGAGAAGCGCTTAACGGCGCGAGGACCCTAGCCCAATCGTAGTTAAACAAGGGTAAAGCAGGATGCACACCCACAGATCAATCGTGAGCCGCCTTCGCTCGATGCTCGCCTGCCGGCGAGGAGCCTCGGCGGTTGAGGCGGCGTTTGCGATCCCTGTCTTCGTGCTGCTCGTCGCGGGCATCGCGGAGGTTTCCATGGTTCTGTTCGTCTCGGTGCTGGCCGAAGGCGGCCTGCGCGAGGCGGCGCGCTACGGCCTCACGGGACAGATCCCGGAGACCATCACGCGCGAAGAGCAGCTGGTTCAGATCGTTCAGGAACACACGCACGGCCTGGTCGAGGTGTCGCCGAGCAACGTCACATTCCGGGTCTACGAGGAGTTCGACTACATCGAGGCCGAGGAGCCCTACGTCGACGCCAACGACAACGGTCAGTACGACGACGGCGAAGAGTTCACGGATTGGAACGACAACGGCAGCTGGGATGCGGATACCGGCGAAACGGGCAGCGGCGCGGCCGGCGAAATCGTGTTCTACGAGATGGAGTACCAGTGGTCCTTCATGACGCCGCTCTTCAAGGTGTTCGGCGGCGATGACGGCAAGCTCGACCTCAACGCGTCGATTGCCGTGCGAAACGAGCCCTACGATCCCGATGGAGACGCGACATGAGCAGGGCCCAAGCGTTGCCCCGTCGCGCCTGGTCAGTCTTGCGCCGCTTCAAGAAGGACCGTCGCGGCTCGTTCCTGGTGGAGCTCGCCTTCACCCTGCCGGTACTGCTGGTGATTACCATCGGCAGCTTCGATACCGGCCGCTACGTTTTGCTGCATCAGAAGATGAACCGCGCCGCTTCGACCATGGCCGATCTGGTGTCGCGGCCGTCCTCCATCTCGACGAGCCAGATCGACCTGATGTTCTCCGCCGCGGAAGAGCTGCTGCAGCCCTTCGATCTGACCAATAGCGGCCATGTGATCGTGTCGTCAGTGTCCAAGGCCGCCGGAGACGCACCAACGGTCGATTGGCAGCACACCGGCGGCGGATCGCTATCAGCGACCAGCGCGATCGGCAGCGCGGGCGGCGCCCCTACCCTGCCCTCCGGCTTTACGCTGCGAGACGGCGAGAACCTGATCGTTGCCGAGGTGTTCTTCAACTATGAGCCCTACTTCCTCGACTTCGTCCTCGAACCCACGGTCATCTCGCACGTCGCCATCCGCAGGCCGCGCCGCGGCGACTTGAGCACGCTGAACTAGCAGGCGCGATCAATCGCCTAGGGCGCGCTAGGGGGCGTCAGGCTGCCAAGGCGGCAGCCAGGTCTTCCTTGACGTCTTCGGCGTCCTCGAGACCGACCGAAAGCCGCAGCATGCCGTCTGTGATGCCGAGTTCGGCCCGCGCCGCCGCGCCGATGCGCTGATGCGTGGTGGTCGCCGGATGGGTGATCAGGCTCTTGCTGTCGCCCAGGTTGTTCGAGATATCGATCAGCCGCAGCGCGTTCAGGAAGCGGAAGGCGCGGCTCTTGTCGCCCTCCAGCTCGAAGGACAGCAGGGATCCATGGCCGCTCATCTGGCGCCGGCCCAGCGCCGCCTGCGGATGGCTGTCGAGGCCCGGATAGAGCACCCGCGTCACGCCGCCCAGCGCCTCCAGGAAGCGGGCGATCTGGAGCGCATTGTCGCTGTGCCGGGCAACGCGCAGTTCCAAGGTTTCGAGCCCCTTCAGCATGACCCAGGCGTTGAACGGGCTGAGCGATGGGCCGGTGTGGCGCATCAGGGGCACGAGCTGGTCGTCGACAAATTTGCGGCTGCCGAGGACGGCGCCGCCCAGACAGCGCCCCTGCCCGTCTATGTGCTTGGTCGCGGAATAGACCACGATGTCGGCGCCGAGCTCCAGCGGCCGCTGCAGCACCGGCGAGGCGAAGACGTTGTCGACGATGACCGATGCGCCAGCGCGATGGGCCAGCTCCGCGACGGCGGGAATGTCGATGATCTCCAGCAGAGGATTCGAGGGCGTCTCCATGAAGACGGCCGCCGCACCCGGGGCCAGCGCTTCTTCCCAGGCCTTTAAATCCGTGCCGTCGACCAGCACCGTTTCGACTCCAAGGCGCGGCAGAATCTCCGCGATGATGACATGACAGGAACCGAAAAGAGCCCGGGCCGACACCACCCGGTCGCCCGCCTTGAGCTGGCAGAGCAGTGACGCGAAAACCGCCGCCATGCCGCTGGCTGTCGCCCGGCAGGACTCGGCACCCTCCAGATTGCGCAGCCGCTCCTCGAACATCATCACGGTGGGATTGCCGTAGCGCGAATAGATGAAGCGGTCGCTTTCCCCCTTGAAGGCGGCTTCCGCCTCCTCGGCCGAGCGATAGACATAGCCGGAGGTCAGATAGAGCGCTTCCGCCGTCTCGTCGAACCCACTGCGCGTCAGGCCGCCCCGCACGAGCTGGGTCTGGCGGCGCCACAGTGATCCCTCGGTTGCTCGCTCTGGCGATCCCTCGGACGGCCGCTGGGATGTATCATCTGGCATCTCTGGTCACCTTGTCCTTGGCGCCGCCTTCCGGGCGCTTACTCTTGCGTCCAGGGCAGATCCCGGACCTTCCAGCCGCCGCGGCTGCCGCGATGGCCCTGCTCATCGCGCGGCCCCTCGAAACCTTCGGCGACGTTGTAACAGCGGCGGTAACCCTGTGCGGTGAGCGCGATGGCAGCGTTCTTCGAGCGCTGCCCCGAGCGGCATATCAGGAGCAGGGTCTGTTCCGGTTTCACGCCGCTCTGCCCGACCTCCGCGACGAACTCTTCGTTGTGCCGAAGATCGGGGAAGGCCTGCCAGGAGACGCATAGGGTTTCCCTGCCGAGGCTGCTCAAATCCGGCACGCCCACATAGCGCCACTCGGCATCGGTTCTAACGTCGATCAGCCTGGCGTCCGGGTCGTCGCGCAAAATCTGCCAAGCCTCCATCGGCCCGACATCGCCAGCATAGTCCCCCTCCGACATGGCGGGACCTCCTTCTTCATTCCTTACTCCTGCGCCCGTCCCTTTGGCCGCGGGGGGCGGACCATAGCAAAGCCGGTATCCGACAGCCAAAGTGAATCTTATGCACAAAAAAGACTGGCGGATGCGGCTAGTTTACACAACAGATCGTATGCCCATTAATGAACCTGAAAGGTTCGACGCGCTAATCTCCTCGCATTCAATTAGATCAGTTGCATGAATAGCGCTCAGCAGGGGACCATGCTGTTCATAGAGACATTCGACCAGGCACGCGCCTTCGGCGAAGCGGCGCTGCGGCTCATGGCAAGCAAACGCATTGCCCCCAACCCGCGCAACTATGTCATTTGGTATAGTCATCAAACGGGCCGCTATCCCGACCTGAGCCGCACGCTCGACATCATGATCGAGAACAAGGCCGAGTTCTCGGAAGACTGCAACGAGGAGCTTTATGCGAAGTTCTTCGGCAGCGAGCAGGAAGAGGACGAGCTCGGCAAGGCGAGCGAGGAGATGACCAGCGTCCTGGAGCAGGTGCTGGACACCTTGAGCCAAGCCGGGGAAAACGCGAGCCACTACGGCGAGCAGCTGCGCAACTTCACGGGCGACATCGCCCATGCGGACAGCAAGGAAGACCTCAAGTCCTTGATCAACGGCGTGCTGGTCGAAACGCGCCGCATGCAGAAGCGCAATCGGGCTTTGGAAGATAAGCTCAAGGACTCGTCGGATCAGATCGGCGTCCTGAGCCAGCGTCTCGAGGACGTGAAACGCGAAGCCATGACCGACTCCCTGACCGGCATTGCCAATCGCAAGTGCTTCGACCTGCGCCTGCGAGAAGGCACCCGCGATGCGATGAGCTCTGGGGACCCACTCTGCCTCGTGATGGTCGACATCGACCACTTCAAGCGCTTCAACGACACCTATGGCCACCAGATGGGCGACCAGGTGCTCAAGCTGATCGGCGCCACTCTTTCGCAGTCGGTGAAAGGACGCGATACGCCGGCGCGATACGGCGGCGAGGAATTTGCCATCATTCTACCGAAAACCCTGCTGGACGACGCCATCGCGCTGGCGGAGCAGATTCGCAATGCGGTGGCCAACAAACGCGTGACCAAGAAAAGTACCGGAGAGGAGCTTTGCCAGATAACCCTGTCGATGGGCGTTGCGCTCTTCCGCCCTGGCGAAACCCTCGCCGACCTGGTCGTGCGCGCAGACGAGGCCCTCTATGCCGCGAAGCGCGGCGGACGCAACCAGGTGATCTCCGAAGACGTCTACCAAGGCCTGTCGGCGGCCGGCTGACCGTAGCAGTCAAGCGGCCATCGAGCGGCACTCGGTATGAAACGATAGGCGACCGGGAAGGTACAGGATGGCGACAATCCTCGTAGTCGACGACGAGCCGATGTTCAGGGATTATCTTCGCAGAATCCTGGAGCGCGAAGGCTTCGACGTGATCGAAGCGGCCGACGGCGACGAAGGCCTGCGTACGCTCGACGAGCATGAGGTCGATCTGGTCGTGACCGATATCGTGATGCCGAAGAAAGACGGCATCGAGTTCCTGATCGACCTCGGCAAACGCAAATCCAATATGGGGGTGGTGGCCGTCTCCGGCGGGGGCCGTCCGAGCGGCTGCTATCTCATCCCGGCCAAGGCACTCGGCGCTTCGCGCGCGCTGGCCAAGCCCTTCGACCGCGGCGACCTGATCGACGCGGTGAATGAGGTGCTGAACCAGGTGACGCTCAACTAGCTTTCAGCCGCGCCTTCCTTGGCCCGTCTCGAAGCCGGCCAGGAAGCTCACCAGATTTTCGCCCAGCGCCGGCGCGGGGTAGCCGCCTTCCTGGACCAGAACCGCCGGCAGGCCGAGCGCGCCGATCGCCTCGGCAATACGCCCGAAGCCGGCCGTCGTAATAGCCAGCCCGGCCAGCGGATCGCCCTCGAAGGCATCGAGACCGAGCGCGATGACCAGCACGTCCGGGGCGAAGCTGCCGATGCGGGCCAGCGCCTTCTCCAGCGCCACCAGATAGTCATCGTCGCCGGTAGCGCGGGCCAGCGGCAGGTTGAGGTTGGCCCCGAGCCCTGGGCCGGCACCCCGCTCCGCCGCATAGCCCCAGAAGAAGGGGTAAAAGCGGATCGGGTCGGCGTGCAGCGAGACGGTCAGGACATCGTCGCGTCGATAGAAGATACCCTGCGTGCCGTTGCCGTGATGCACGTCGACATCGAGGATGGCGACGCGGCGGCCGGCCGCCGTCAGCTCCTGCGCCGCGATCGCCGAATTGTTGAGAAAACAGAAGCCGCCCGCCATGTCGGCGAAGGCGTGGTGTCCCGGCGGTCGGCAGAGCGCATAGGCGGCCGGCACGCCGTCGCGCACCAGATGCGCCGCGTGCACCGCCGCGCTGGCCGCGCCGCGGGCGGCCTGCCAGGTGCCGGCAGAAATCGGGCAGGCGGTATCGGCCATGTGATAGCCAGCCTGGCCCACGGCCGAAGCCGGATAGCCGCAATCCTCGTCCGAACGGCCACGCGCCACCGGATGGACGTTCGGCACGACCTCTTCGGAGGCACCTTCGATACGGCGCCAGCGGGTGTAGATGTGCTCCAGGAACTGCAAATACTCCGGCGTGTGCACGGCCGCGATCGGCTGCCGGCCGCAGTCTGGCGGCTCGATGACCTCGTAGCCGGCCGCCTTTACGGCCGCCAACAGGGTGTCCGCTCGTGCCGGGATTTCCGGGCTCGATTGCACGCTGCCACTGACCAGGAAGTGCTTGGGCGCGTGGACCGCGTGGCCGGGATAATAGACGACCTGCATGGCGGATCTGCCCTCCCCGTCCCTAAAACGCGACCCGATCGCCGCCCTTGAGGTCGAGCGCCTCGCGCGCCTCGGCGGGAGTGGCGATCTCCAGCGAGAGGTCCTCGAGGATCTCGCGGATGCGGGTCACCTGTTCGGCGTTGCTCTTGGCCATGCGTCCCTTGCCGAGATAGAGGCTATCTTCGAGCCCGACCCGCACGTTGCCGCCAAGCAAGGCGCCGATGGTCGCCAGGCCCATCTGATGGCGCCCGGCACCCAGCACCGAGAAGCGGTAGGCGTCGCCAAACAGCTTGTCGGCGATGCGCTTCATGTGATGCAGGTTCTCCGGATCCGGGCCGATGCCGCCCAGGATGCCGAAGATGAACTGCACGAACAGCGGCGGCTTGACCAGACCGCGGTCGAGAAAATGGGCCAGGCTGTAAAGGTGGCCCACGTCGTAGCATTCGAACTCGAAACGCGTGCCATGCGCTTCACCGAGGTCCTTCAGGACCCGTTCGATGTCCTTGAAGGTGTTCTTGAAGATGAAGTCGCGCGTGGACTCCAGGAAAGCCGGCTCCCACTCGTGCTTCCACTGGTAGTCCTTTTGCAGGATGGGATAGAGGCCGAAGTTCATCGAGCCCATGTTGAGCGAGCACATCTCCGGCTGAGCCCGGAGCGGTGCGGCCAACCGCTCGTCCAGGGTCATGTGCTGGCCGCCGCCGGTGGTGATATTGACCACCGCGTCGGTTGCTTGCTTGATGCGCGGCAGGAAGGCCATGAAGACCTCGGGGTCGGGCGTCGGCCGCCCGTCCTTGGGGTCGCGGGCGTGCAGATGCAGGATCGCCGCCCCCGCCTCGGCCGCGCCGATCGCCTGTTCGGCCACCTCGTCCGGCGTAATCGGCAGATGCTCGCTCATGGTCGGCGTGTGGATCGAGCCGGTCACGGCACAGGTGATGACGACCTTGCGGCTGGCCATTGAGCCCTCCCCCTGCAGAATTTGTTATCGGCGCGTCCGGGGCAAGGCCCAGCGTGCGTCTTTCGGGCAGGCATCTTGCCCGCCTGGCTGCGAGCTCTCAATGACCAGAAGGAGGTAGGCCCGCTACTGCCCGAGCTCGTCCGATATCCAGGCGGCGACGCGGTCGCGGGCGTCGGCCGGCGGCACCTCCGGGTGGCGCAGGCAGTAGACGCGCAGGCTGGCCTGGAAGGCCATGGGGTCGTGGATACCGTGCTCGCGCAGCTCGTGGTAGGTGCGGGTCACGGCGCGCCGGCAGGCCTCACCATCGACGTCGCAGCGCTCCGACTTGGCCTGCCGATAGTCCTTGATCGCCACCACGCGATCCGTATCCGCGCCGTCGCCCATCAGTCTTCTCCTCCACCTGCAGCTCACACTGCCTCTCCCCTGGGGAGCGGCCGGCAAGCTTGACCAGTCTCCACGGTGAGGTTCCGCGCAGAAATGACCCATGTCAATCGCCAGTGCCGAGCCGTTTGGGTGCCCGGCGCAGTCATCTAAAAGCGCTCGCGGGTGGCGGTGAAGCGGATTTCGGGGAAATCATCGGCCGTGCGGTTCAGGTCCCAGGCATTGCGGGCCAGGAAGACGGGATTGCCGTCCCGGTCTTCGGCGACCGCGCTTCGGTGCCGCTCGATGAAGGCCTTGAGGGCGGCACGGTCGTCGGAATCGATCCAGCGGGCGGTGGCGAAGGGCGCGCCCTCGAAGCCCATCTTGACCCCATATTCGCCACCGATGCGCGTGGCCAGTACATCGAGCTGCAGCTGGCCGACCACGCCGACGATCCAGTCGCTGCCGCTGACCGGGCGGAACACCTGGGTAACCCCCTCCTCCGCCAGGTCCTCGAGGCCGCGCTTCAGGTGCTTGGCCTTCATGGGATCGTCCAGGCGCACGCGGCGCAGGATCTCCGGCGCGAAGTTGGGGATGCCGGTGAAGCGCAGGTCCTCCGCCTCGGAGAGGCTGTCGCCGACCCGCAGCGTACCGTGGTTCGGCACGCCGATGATGTCGCCCGGCCAGGCCTCCTCGGCCAGCTCACGGTCCTGGGCGAAGAAGAAGATCGGATTGTGCACGCCGATAGTCTTGCCGGTCGCCACCTGGCGCAGCTTCATGCCGCGGCGGAAGCGGCCGGAGCAGACCCGCATGAAGGCAATCCGGTCGCGGTGGTTCTTGTCCATGTTGGCCTGGACCTTGAAAACGAAGCCGGTGACCTTGTCGTCTTCCGGTTCGACCTGGCGCGGTTCGGCCGGCTGCGGCCGCGGCGAAGGTGCGAAGTCGGCCAGGCCATCGAGCAGCGCCGTGATGCCGAAGTTGCGGAGGGCGCTGCCGAAGAAGACGGGGGTCAGGTGGCCCTGGCGGTAGGCCTCGGCCTCGAAGGGCGGACAGGCGTCGCGCAGCAGCTCGGCCTCCTCGGCCAGCTGCAGGCGCTCCTCCTCCGAAAGCCAGTCAGCCAGCTTCTCGTCATCGGGCCCGTTGCAGTCGACCGCCTCATTGGGGGTCTCGGACCCGCCGAAGCGTAGCATGCGTTCTGCCTGCAGGTCGTAGCAGCCGCGAAAGCGGGCGCCCATTCCCACCGGCCAGGTGATCGGCACGGTATCGAGCGCCAGCGTATCGGCGATCTCGTCCATCAGCTCGAAGGGGTCGCGCGCCTCCCGGTCCATCTTGTTGATGAAGGTGGCGATCGGGATGTCGCGAAGGCGGCAGACCTCGAGCAGCTTGCGGGTCTGCGCCTCGATACCCTTGGCCGCGTCGATCACCATGACGGCGGAATCGACGGCGGTCAGCGTGCGATAGGTGTCCTCGCTGAAGTCCTCGTGGCCCGGAGTGTCGAGCAGGTTAAAGGTGAGCCCCCTGTGCAAAAAGGTCATGACCGAGGTGGTGACCGAGATGCCGCGCTTCTGCTCGATCGCCATCCAGTCCGAGCGCGCCCGGCGGCGCTCGCCGCGCGCCTTGACCTCGCCGGCCAGGTGGATTGCCCCACCGGTCAACAGCAGCTTCTCGGTCAGAGTGGTTTTGCCGGTATCCGGGTGGGAGATGATGGCGAAGGTGCGCCGCGCACGGGCCGGATGGCTCCGGTCTTCGGCGTCGGCACGCGGCTCGTGCAGGGGCAGACTCAAAGGAAAACTCCGGAAAACACGTGAACTCCAGCGGACTCTAGACCGCCGCCCGGACTATATAAGGTAGGATGCCCGGTCTTGCAGCCCCTTCCGGGGCGCCGCAGAGTATGCTTGCGGGTCTTAACACCCTGCTAGCCGATCGCCTCCGCTCTTCCCCTTGATCAGGAGAGGAGAGGCACGACGTCTTCGTTGCGCTTGTCGCAGAAGAGGCAAGGCTTGCCGAGCCCACAACGCTCACGCCAGCACTTGATCTCCTCTAATTCGGTTTGGCGCCCCAGGTACGTTCCATTGAGTGGCATATGGTCCATGATGATGCGCTCGTGATGATCCCTCTGGCTGCTTTTCAGCATAACCAGATCGCCCGGCTTCAGCTCGCGCTGGAGGTACTGGTTCAGCTCGTAGCTGGTGTCGAACGTCATGAGCCGGCCGTCTTCGACGTTCTTCGCCTCTTTCATGACGCTAACGTTCAGCGGACAGTGGAATATCACCTTGTCGGCGATCTCGAGGGCTTCGCGGGCGACTTTGCGGTACTTGGCTGATGCTGAACCCCTATAGTCGGAGAAGGTTCCGAAAACCATCACCTTACGCTTGGCCTTGGCCCTCCGCATGAAGTCCAAGGTCGCCTGCAGCGTGTAGTACGGCGCCTTGCAGACGTCGTTGATGAAGGTCACACCGTTGGCCGTGGTATGCGGGCTTTTGCGGGCAAAGATCGGCTCGACGCTTTCAATGCGCCGCACCCCCTCCGCCAGGGGTATGCCCCGGGCCAAGCCAACAGCCAGCGCCCCCAGCACCGCGCCGACTGCCGTGTCGCCAAGCAATTGGGTTTGAACGCGATGTCGCTCGTCGCCGCACACGACTGTCAGAGACAAGCACTCGGGCCAATCGGCCCTGATGTCTTCGCCGCGAACCGTGGCCTCCGGCGACAAGCCGAAACCAATGACCCGCGCTTTGGTTTTCTCGCGCATCGCCCAGACCAGAGGATCATCGGCGTTGAGCACCGCCGAACCGTCGGCCGGAAGGGCCTCGACGAGGCCAGCCTTCTCGGCCGCAATAACTTCAAGGCTACGGTAGGCCTTGAAATGGTCGTAACCGATCAAGGTAACGGCCGCGATCTAGGGGCGAAAAATCGAGGCTGAAATGGCGATCTGGCCGGGAGCGCTGGCTCCGATCTCCTCGATGCAGAAGCTGTGACCTGGCCGCGCCGATAGGACCGTACGAGCGATATCCACGGTCTGATTGAATATCTGTATGCCGAGTAGCCCCTCGCCCTTGGCGCTCAAGACAGCGGCCGCCAGTTCCTTGGTGGAAGTCTTGCCACAGCTTCCGGTGACGCCTACGAAGCACACGTCGCCAAGCAGACCGCGGTAGGCTCGCGCCAACAGCGGGTAGAGGCCACGTCTAAGCGACTTCACCAAAGTCAGTGGCAAAGGCAACAACTTCATGGCTGTCTCGCTAGGTCAGTTCACGGATGCAGGTTGAATAGTAGACAAACGTTACAATACCGCAAACATCCATTACTTCATCGAGGATTGGCGACTGTACGCTGCGTAGTACTCTCCGTTCGATTTGCGCCGGTCGGCCCCCTGCCAACTTTGATAGGTTTCAGTCAGTTGCCACACGGCAAACGAGAATTCTGCACTATACTGTTGTGTGGAGACCTGCGCTTGTTTGCATTCAATGGTCTCTGATGAAACTCACCTTACCCAGCTGGCGCCGGTATAGCCACGCCAGGATCGGATAGTGCCGGCGCTTCAGCGGCCGGACAGCCCGCCCCACAGTGGCGATAGCGGATGGTCGTCTCGTGGCATCTCGGGAGCCTGGCGGGAACCAGACTGCAGCTCAGCAGGCGCTTGTCACTGCGACGTAATATCTATTTCGACTGGCGCCTGTCTATCACCTTCGCGGCGGGCGGCCGGACCAAGCCCGTTCCGCATAGCTAGGACAACAGGGGCACCACGTCTTCGCCTCGCTTGTCGCATAAGAAACAGAGCTTGCCGAGGCCGCATCGCTCACGCCAACACTTGATCCGCGGTAGTGTCCAGAATCTTTCGCACTTTGGGGTTGGCGGCCTGTCCCGTCAGGCACTCATTTTGTGCTGTTTGAGTAGGTTCATATTCATATAGCGCTTGCTCGACCACTTGGTGCCGGCGATGTGCCTCAATCTGGCCGCGGCCAGGTTGAGAGCCGATTGACCATCTGGAAAGGCGCCGACCACACGGGTCCTCCGTCGGATTTCGCGCATGATGCGCTCCAGTGGGTTGTTGGTCCTGATCCGGCGCCAGTGTTCGTTTGGGAAGGCGTAGTAAACCAGGGTCTCGTCAACCGTCTCCTCGAGCCATGTGGCCACCTTGGCAAGCCGCATGGCCTTCAGCTTGGCGATGACCTCGTCGGCCTTGGCCCGGGCTGCTGCGCGGCACTCCTGAGCGTGGATCGCCTTCAGCATCAGCG
>Ga0209458_1000036_pt1 | contig 84795 bp, 87 predicted proteins | sample WorMetLIZAISLAND_FD_187411 | JGI IMG/M metagenome (GOLD analysis project Ga0209458, IMG submission 187411) | Marine gutless worms symbiont microbial communities from Max Planck institute for Marine Microbiology, Germany - Inanidrilus manae... ...
GCTCTCCACCGCGGCAACAACACGCTCACGCAAATCCAGCGAATAAGGTCGAGGCATGCATGCTGGCCTCCTCCTCCAGCCAGCATCTTGAATCACATCAAACGCCTCAGGGGAATCCCCCTGTTGATTCAAACAAGCACGGACATGCTCTAGCTTGTCCCGAAACCCCGGCGGAAGCCGTAGGCATGCAGGCATCTGCATCGACACGCGTCGTTCCTGGGTCCCCGTGTCGAGCACGGGGACGACGAAGTGTGGGCCGGGCGCGGCCCCCCTATACCGTCACCCCGGACGAAGCGAAGCGGAGATCCGGGGTCCAGGGCGGCCGACACCGCTGGACAAGCAGGGTTCCACATGAGTAACCCACGCACGGAGCGCGGCAAGACCGCCGCCGGATTACCCTTGATCCTGCCGCAACTGCGCGACGAACACTTGCAGCGTGTCCTCCAGGCCGCGGCTGGTATCGATCGTCTCCCGGGTCTCCGCCGCCAGCGGCGTCCGCGCCATCAGCTCCAGGATCCAGGCCGCCCCGAAGTGCATGTCGCCGCTCAGGCCCGCGGCCTGCATGGTGCGGCCGATCTCTTCCAGTTCCGGCGCCCAGCGCTCGGAATCCGCCGGCAAGCGCGGGATCATCGCCTGCATGTAGGCCCAGGTCTCGGCCTGGCTGTACTGCATCTCCTCGGCCAGGGCTGCCTGCAATCCCATCGCTTCGGCCGCCGTGGCAACCAGCGCGAACAGCGAGAACCGCGCCTTGTTGATCCCGGCATAGAGCATCTTCAGGGCCGAGGCCCGGCCGACGCCGCCGTCGAGCGGCTTGACCAGGATGCCGTCCACGGCCAGCGCCGCGGCCGGGGTAACATCGTCACCGGAGACATACAGCCGCGTCGGCTTGGCGCCCTTGCCCGGGGCCATGCCGACGATGCCGCCGTCGATGAACGGCGCCCCGGCCGCCGCGATCACCACGGCAATCTGCTCGGCCGTCTGCGGCGAGACCGCGTTGGCGTCGAGATAGACCGGCCGTGCGCCCGTGCGCGCCATCGCGTCCGCGACCTCCCGCGCCAGCGGCAACGCCGAGGCCGGCGGCAGGATCGACAGCACGATGTCGGCCTCGCTGACGACCGCATCAAGGTCGCCCAGGTCACGGAAGCCGACCCGCTCGGCCCGCGCCCGGGTCTCCGCGCCGCGCCCGGCCAAGCAGGTGACGACGTCGTGCCCGCCGGCCTTGAGCGCCGCGCCGATGCCGGCGCCCATGTCACCCGGCGCAATGATAGCTATGGTCCAAGTCATATGATCAAGTCCATTGCTCACAAGACCGAAAGTGCTGCATTGACCTAGTAGTGATGACTCGGGTCAGTTTCGGACTGGGGCCTGCCGGCTGCGCTCAATTGGGCACTCGGCGTGGTCCGACCAGCCCGAAAAGCAACGTGATGAGTACGGGGTAAAAGCAGATCATCAAGAATGAGGGCAACTCAACGACCCAGGAGCGAACGGCCGGTAGCAAGTGTGCCAAAGACATGGAAACTACTGCAGCGACGCTGAAAGCAAATGCAAAAATAGAGACTGTCGTGGTGAACCAATGACGTTCATCGATCCTCCAAACAAGGAAGGTCAGAAATGCCACAGAGCCGGATATCACGTAGATTGAAGTCCCTTGCAGCGTGATCATGAACAACCAGAAAACCAGCACCAACAACAAAGCCAAGAACACGCGCCACGGACCTCTTCGCAAAAAGGTCCAGATCAAGATCCCAATGACAAGCGGCAGCTGCAACAGCCACGCCGCTGCTATCGCAAAATCAAGCGCCATCGCGAAACTCTAGAGAACCACGGCGCCAGGGATGTGCAAGCCCGAGCTGTGCAAAACGGCAGCATTGCTAGGGGTTCGATACGTTCAGTTCCTCGCCATCGCCCCACGGCGCCATCACCGCGAGAAATGATCGTCACCCCGCCTGGCCGCCGCGCAGCACGCGGCCCGGCAGAGCGCCATCGGCGCTGACCTTGTCGACGCCGTCGTGGCGCAGAAGGATGCCGTTGACCACCACGGCATCGATACCTTTGGCCTCGGAGACCAGGCGATCGGCGTCCGAGGGCAGGTCGTTGACCCGCTTCAGCGGACTGGCCCCGACCGTGGCGGGATCGAACACCACCAGGTCGGCCGGCCGCCCTTCGGCGAGCAGGCCGCGGTCGGCGATGCCCATCAGCTCGGCCGGTTTCTGGGTCAGCGCATGTACCGCCTCCTCGAGGCTCATGGCACCCTTCTCGCGCACCCAGTGGCCCAGCAGGTGGGTCGAATAGCAGGCATCGCAGAGTTGGCTGGCATGCGCCCCGGCGTCCGACAGGGCGACCACGGTGTTCTCGTCCTGCAGCAGCTCTTCCACTTCCGCCTCGTCGTAGTTGAGGATCGGAAAGCGGAAGCGGGCGGCGAAGTCCGTCTCCAGCGACAGGTCCAGGGCCAGGTCGACCGGGTGCCGGCCGCGTTCGGCCGCGACCTCGGCGAGCGGGCGCTCCTCCAGCGACGGCTCGGGCGGATAGGTTGCGATCACCGCGCGCTCGGCCCAGCCGGCGACGGCGTTCTTGGCCCCGGGCGCAACATCGGCCTTGAAGTTCTCGCGGAAGTCGGGATCGGCGTAGATCGCCCGGCGGCCGGCGCTGTCGGTCTGCATGGTTTCCTTGAACAGGGGCCGCATTTCGAATGGGAACGGTTGGTCGAAGTCGAAATCGAACATGATCGGCCGGCAGGCCACCTGCGGTACGATCATCAGGCCTTCGGCCCGTTCCTCGGCCGCCTTCTCCAGGTGGCGGCGGTGCGAGCCCGGGCCGGCCAGGCCCGAGAGCAGCGCGGTCCAGGTCACCGGCACCCGGTGCTTGCGGGCCAGCTCGATGAACTCGTCGTGGAACAGCGTCTTGCCGATGGTCGCCTGCATGATGCCGCGGCCCGACGACGCCATCGCCTCGACCAGGGCGTCGATCTCGTCGAAGGTGGCGAGCCGGCTCGGCACCGGCCGGCCGCCGAAGCCGTGGTGAGTGGCGGCGTGCGAGGTGGCGAAACCGATCGCGCCGGCGTCCATCGCCTCGCGCACGATGGCCTGCATCTGTGCCACCTCGTCGTCGCTGGCAGCGCGTTCGGTCGCCTCTTCGCCCATGACATAGAGCCTGAGCGGCGTGTGACCGACGAACACGCCCAGGTTGATTGCCGCACCCTGCGCCTCCAGGGCGTCGAGATAGTCGGGAAAGCTCTCAAACGGCCAGTCCACGCCCAGGCCGGCTTGCAGCGCCGACAGGCTCATGCCTCCGACCTTCTCCAGGGTGCGCATGATCATCTCGCGATGGGCCGGCCGCGTCGGCGCCACGCCGAAGCCGCAGTTGCCGATCACCGCCGTGGTCACCCCGTGCCAGGGCGAGATCGTCAGCATGCGGTCCCACACCACCTGGGCGTCGTAGTGGGTGTGGATGTCGACGAAGCCGGGGGCGACCACCCGGCCGCTGGCGTCGATGGTCTCGGCCGCCGTGCCCGGCGCGTCGCCGAGGGCGACGACGCGGCCATCCTTGATGCCGACGTCGCCGGCATAGCCCGGCCCGCCACTGCCGTCGACGATGGTGCCGCCGGCGATCTTCAGGTCATAGTCCATGGCGTCGTACTCCTGAACGACTGCCGCCCTGTCCGGGCGTGTTGTGCTTGTCGACGGTCGACTCAGATGTCGAGCTGGAACAGCCCGGCGACGTTGTCGCGCAGGATCCAGCGCTTCTCGTCGTCGCTGAGGCCTTGTGTGTGCTCGGCCAGCATCTCCTGCGACCAGGGCCAGGTCGCGTCCGAGTGTGGGAAGTCGTTCGCCCACATCAGCCGCCGGACGTTCAGCATGTCCTTGACCTTGAATGCCGTCCAGTCGTCCTGGAAGGTCAGGTAGATGTTCTCGAAGAAGTACTCGGACGGCAGCCTGGCCAGCTCCTGGCCCTTGTTCCAGAAGCGGTGGCGCTTGTAGATGTGGTCCATGCGGTAGGTGTAGTGCGGCACCCAGCCGGCGTCGGCCTCGACGCAGGCGACCTTTAGCTCGGGGTGGCGCTCGAACACGCCGGAGAACACCAGCATGCCCATGATGTCCTGGCAGCCGCGGATGATCTGCATCAGCGTGTTGATGCGCGGGCCGCGGGTCGACTTGGCATCGACCGAGTCGGCGCGGTTGGTCAGGATGTGGAAGCACAGCGGCAGCTCGAGCTCGATTGCCGCCCGCCAGAACGGGTCGTAGATCGGGTCGTCGAAGTCGCTCTCACCGGGCTGGCCGGCCATCATCACGCCGCGAAAGCCCATCTCCTTGATCCGCTCGAGCTCGGCGATGCCCTCGGCCGGACTGTTCACCGAGGCCTGGCCCATGCCGATCAGTCGCTTGGGATCGACGGCGCAGTATTCCTGGAGCCAGCGGTTGTAGGCCTCCATGCAGGCCTGGCGGTAGCCCAGGTCCTCGTGGTTGCAGATCAGCATGCCGACGGTGGCGAAGATGATCTCGGCGGCAACGCCGTCGCGGTCCTGGTCGGCCAGCCGGTAGTTGGGATCCCAGCCCGAGCGGTGCAGCTCCTCGAAGCGGGTCCCGGTCATCCGCATGTCCTTTGGGTCCTTGCCGGCCGCCGCGACCAGGCCCATCGGCACCGACCGGGTCTCCATGCCCGGGATGATGTAGATGTCGCCACGCTTCTCGTCCGTCACCATGTGCGGCGCGCGGTCGCGGTACTTCGGATCGATGTTGGCGATGTAGCAGTCCGGCGGCTCGGTGATGTGCGAGTCGGCGGAAATCGGCACGACGTTCAGGCCCATGTGGCACTCCTCCTACTGCCGTTGCGGCGCCGTCTCCCGCGGCGCCTTGGTCGCTCACACCGAGTATAGCTGCAATCGCAGCGCGGCCGAACGTTGTTGCGCGGCAACCGCTTGGCACCGACCGTCAGGGCCATTAGCTTGGATCCGAAGCGGACAGCAACGGGGCGACCATGAGTGAAGAGAAAGCAGAGCGGATCACCATCCTGGCGCGGGAGTTCGCCGAGGCGGCGTTCGAGTACCATCGCGGCCGGCTGGGCGAACGGGGCTATCGCATGGCCGGGCCGATCGTGCAGCACAAGTTCATGCTGCTGGAAGGTCCGCAGGAGCCGTCCGAGCTGTTCGACGGCGAGCCGCTGTATGCCGCGACCTTCGTGCTGAAGGGCGCCGAGGACGACTGACCCGCGTGGCTCAATCCGGCTGGCGCCGGAGCACCTGGCCGGGACGGCTCTGCGTCGCCAGGCCGTCGCGCACCACCTGCCCGCCGTTGACGAAAACATGGACGATGCCGGCGGGGTACTGGTTCGGGTCCTCGAAGGTGCCCTTGTCGATCACCGCCTCGGGGTCGAACAGCACCAGGTCGGCGAACGCGCCCGGGCGGATGTAGCCGCGGTCACGCAGGCCGAACTTGTCGGCCGCCATCCCGGTCATGCGATGGACCGCCGTCTCCATCGCCATGAGGCCCTGGTCGCGGGCGTAGTGGCCAAGCACGCGGGCAAAGCTGTTGTAGAGCCGCGGGTGCGGTTTGCCGTCGAGCGTCGGGATGCCGTCCGAACCGATCATGGTCGACGGGTGGCGCATCACCGTACTCACGTCCTCTTCGCTCATCATGTGCAGAACGACGCTGGTGCCCGGCGCTTCCTGCGCGACCCGCTCGGCCGCCGCGCGCGGCGGCAGCGCGAACTGCGTCGCCAGCATCTCGATACTCGCGCCTTCCCATTCCGGATGGCCGGGGGCTGAGGCGATCACCACGTCGGCCGGTCGGGCCGAGGCAATGCCGGCATCGCCGCCGGTCGTCTCGGCGAAGGCGCCGTTCTGCAGCACCGCCCGCAACATGGTGCTGCCGGCGGTGTAGGGATACTGGTCCGCGTGCACGCTCTCGCCGCGGCCCTGCGCCGCCTCGATCAGCTGCAGCGATTGCGTCACCAGGCCCCAGGCATCTCGTCCCGCCGCCTTGTGGTGCGAGATCTGCACCGGCACGCCGGCGCCGGCGCCGATCGCGATGGCCTCGTTGACCGAGTCCAGCAGGCCCGTACTCTCGTCGCGCATGTGGGTGGCGTAGAGCGCACCGCTGCCGCGCATCTCCGTGGCCAGCTCGACAATCTCCTCGGTCGCCGCGTAGCGCCCCGGTTCGTAGATCAGGCCGCTCGACAGGCCGAGCACGCCGGCATCCAGCGCCTCGCGCAGGCTGGCCTTCATTGCCGCCATTTCGGCCGCCTCTGGCGCGCGTTCCGCGCGGCCCATTGCCGCCATGCGGATGGTGCCGTGGCCCGCCAGCACGCCGATATTGGCGCCGATCCCGCCCGCCTCCAATTCGCGCGCGTACCCGGCGTGACCGTCGTAGGCGTCCAGGCCCGCCTGCGCCAGCAGGTCGCCGCCAAGCTCCATGGCGGCGGCGAAGGGCGCGGCCCCGAAACCGCAGTTGCCGACGATGCAGGTGGTGACCCCGCCGCGGGTCTTGAAGGCCATGTCGGCGTGGCTGAGGGCGGCGAAGTCGTCGTGAGTGTGGACGTCGATGAAGCCGGGGGCGAGGGCCAAGCCGCTGGCGACGACCTCCTCCGCACCGCGCGCACCACCGGCATCGCCAACCAGAGCAATGCGTGCGCCCTCGACCGCCACGTCGGCTACAGCCGGGACGGCACCGCTACCGTCGTAGACCAGGGCCTCGCGGATCAGCAGGTCATATGGCCCCGCCATGGCTCTAAGCCCGCGCCGACGGCCGCGCCGTCACCCGCGCCCACCAGGCGGTCAGATTGGCCTGACTTTCGGGCACCCGCACACCGACCGCCTTGCCCAGCAGCACGGCACACTGTGCGGTGATGTCGGCGACGGTGTAGTCGTCGTTGGCGATGTAGTCGCGCCCGTCGAGTTCGCCGTCGAGCCAGGCGAGTTTCGCCGTCACGTTGTCGCGGCAGGTTTCGCCCCAGGCCGCGTTCTGTTCGATCAGGTCCTTCCAGAACTCGTGCGTGTGCACGAACACGGCCATCATCGGCAGCAGCAGCTCATGCTCCATGCGCCGGTTCCACATCTCCACGCGGGCCCGGTCGAGCTGGTCGCGGCCGAACAGTGGCGGTTCGGGCTGAAGCTCCTCCAGGTAGCGGCAGATGGCGATGGATTCGGCGATGCAGGTGCCGTCGTCGAGTTCCAGCACCGGCATCTTGCCCAGCGAGTTCTTCGCCAGGTACTCGGGCGTGCGGTTCTCGCCCTTGGCCATGTCGACCGCGACCATGGGAATCTCCAGGCCCTTCTCAGCCATGAAGATGCGCACGCGGCGGGCATTCGGCGACGGCGGCAGGTCGTAGAGCTTCATTCGGTTTCCTCCCTGTCGGTTCTTGTTGTCGGCAGACCGTAGCAGAGATCTAGCGGCGACGGGACGACCGCCAGTCCGCCGCCTCGATGGCAAATTCCACCACCCCGCCGTCGCTGGCGCGCGGGCGTGTCGCCACATGCTGCATGCCCAGCTTGCGCATCACCTTGTGCGAGGCGGCATTGTCGGCGCGGGCGACCGCGGCCACCCGCGGCAGGCGCAACCGCTCGAAGGCATAGTCCAGCACCGCGACGGAGGCTTCCGTCGCCAGCCCCCGGCCCCAGGCATCCGGGATCAGGCCGTAGGCGAGCTCGCCGGTGCCATCGTTCCGCAGCCGAAGTCCGCATTCGCCCAGGAAGCGATCGTCGTCACGGCTGAACAGGGCCCACAGGCCGGCACCATGCCGGCGCCAGTGGTCCAGGATCTGCTGCAGTTGCGCCTCGGTGCCGTCGCGGTCCTGGGTGCCGATCTTGCGGATCGCCATCACCCTCGCATCGCCATAGAGCTCATGCAGCCGATCGAGGTCGCCATCGCCGAACGGGCGCAACCGCAACCTTGAGGTGCTCAGGCTGGTGGCACTCGTCTCGCCGTTCATGCCGTCTGCGCTGCCCTGCGGCATTTGAGGCCGTGCGGTCCAGCGCCGCTTTCCGTCGGTGCAGGCGGCACCTGCATCGCGAACGGGGCCATGTGCACCAGCCCGGTGGCTCAGGCGGCGTCGGCCTTGGCGCCGCCGGCGCGATAGACCCAGACGCCCTCGTCGTCTTCCTCGCGCTTAAGGCGGCCCTGGCCGATCAGGCAGTTCAGGTGCGCCAGGGCTTCGTTGACCCCGAGGAACGCCTCGAACGGCTTCAGCCGGCGGCCGTACATCACCTTCAGCGTCGACAGCGCCCGGGTCGGCTCGGCACAACACTGCTCCAGCACCGTCAGCCGCTCGGCGTGGTGCTGGCGCAGTTGCGTCAGACGCCGCTGCAGGCCGCGGAAGGGCAGGCCGTGTGCCGGCAGGACCAGCGTGTCATCGGCGAGGCCGGAGAAGTTGTCGAAGCTGTCGATGTACTCCTGCAGCGGGTTGGCGTCCGGTTCCGAGGGATAGACGCCGATATGCGGGTGATCCGTGGCAGCACCTGGTCACCCGAGATCAGCACGCCCAGTTCGTCGCAATAGAGGCAGGCATGCTCGGGCGAATGGCCGAAACCGGTGATCACGCGCCAGTCACGGCCGCCGATCTGCACGCTGTCGCCATCTTCCAGGCGCCGGTACTGCTCCGGCACTGCCGAGACCATCTTTCGGAAATTGTTGTAGCCGTGCCGACGCAGCTCTGCACAGGCCGCTTCCGACAGGCCGACACGGCGGAAATGCTCGATGTACCACTCCGGCGCCGTGTCCTGGGCGTCGAGATAAAGCATGCGGCCGAACAGCCATTCGCGCCGCGTCGTCCACAGTGGCGCTCCGGACTGCGCCTGCAGCCAGCCGGCCAGCCCCATGTGATCGGGATGGAAGTGGGTGCAGATCAGCCGGCTGATCGGCCGGCCGGCCATGCCGTCGGCGAAAACCTGCTGCCAGAGCTCCTGGATCCGTGCGCTCTTCATCCCGGTGTCGACGACGGTCCAGCCATCGCCATCCGCCAGCAGCCAAAGGTTGATGTGGTCCAGCCCGGTCAGATCGAGCGGCATGCGCAGCCAGTAGATACCGTCGGCGACCTCCAGCACCGCACCGGCGGCGGGCGGTTCAGCGTGCGTGTAGTCGATCACTTGCGGCGATGCCATCGCTTGAGCCTGCCTGCCTTTGTCCCGTCGGGGTCGGTTGCGTGTACCGGTCGCATCGCCGCAGCCGCACGGAGAACGCGGCACTGACGAAGCCGGATCCTAGTTTGACGTTGACGTAAACGTCAATGCCGGGCCGACCGGGATCGGCGGCTTCGGACACGACATACTATCGGCCCGAACGTTAACGGGTGCGCAACACTCTGCGCCCACTGTCACGAAGGAGATGTGGAAAACACTGTGGAGAACCAGCTTCCGTTTTCACTGCATGTGGCAATTGAATGACGGAAGCATATGATTCAAAACAATTTTCCTCTTGCAAACCTGCTCGGACCCTGACTACCCTCGCGCTTATGGCAGACGTTAACCATATCCGGTTGGACGAAATCCGCGACCCGATGCTCGTGTCGGCGCTGCGGCGTTGGTTCCAGATCTGCGGCGAAGGCGGCCTCTACCCGCGCGAAGAACTCGGTTTCGGCCTGCTGGTCGGCACGCCCGAGGTGATGAACGGCCATTCCGCGGTGTTCGCTACCGACACCGGGGAACCGCTCGACTTCCTGATCGCCTACTACGGCAGCGACCTCGATCCCTACAACGGCCGCAGCCTGGTCGCCCAACGCCTGCGCAACCTCCCGGACCGCGACGTCGCCGAAGCCGCCGCGGCCTGCTGCTGCACGGCCCTGACGGCACGACAGCCGATTGCGCACCGCTTCACCGGCAACTTCCAGGGCATGCAGCGGACCTATGACCGCCTGATCCTGCCCACGGTCAATGCCGCCGGCCAGATCGACCGGTTAATCCACATCTACCACGAGATTTCGGCCTCCAGCGTCGCCACCGAGCCCGTCGAGCTCGAGCTCAGGCGCCGTCGCGAGACCATAGAGACAACTCACGCTCAATATCGGCTCGAGCGTTGTGGATGATCCACAGCTCGGCCCGGCCGGCCGGGCCGGCGCGCCATAGCGTGCCGCCAAAGTCCATGTGGCTGTAGCGATAGATGTTGGCGGCCGCGCCGCTCAGCACCGTTTCCGGCGGTACCAGCGAAAAGCAGTAATCGATGTCGAAGTCCTGGACCAGTTTGGCCAGGGCCAGGGTCATCGCCAGCGTCGGCACCAGCCCGTCCTGCAGGTCCGGCGCCGCCCAGCCGCCGCCGCTGAAGGCGATGTTGCCGCGGATATGCTCCAGGCCGTTGGCGAACAAGAGAAACCTGTCCTGCCCGGGCGGCCGGCTGCCGTCGTACAGCAGACGGCCCTGGTTCACCAGTTCGACGAAGCTGGTGTTCTGCCACACCCGCTGCAGCCAACGGGCCCGCACCTCGGCCGCGCTGTCACGCACCGCAACCCAGAAGGCGTTGCCGGGGCCCAGGCTGTTGCAGGCCGGATCGGCCAGTGCCAGCCGGGGTCCTGCGCTGGTACCGGCGCGCTCGACGACGGCGTTGTAGGCGACGAAATCGGTTTCCAGAGTCAACACCAGGTCCTGCAGCAGCAGTTCCCGGGCGACATTAGCCTGCACGGCAGCAAGCAACGCGCCACGTGGCCGCGGCGCATCGGCCAGGGCGCCGTGACGCTGGAAAGGAACGGTGCAATCGTCGTCCATGCTGCTCATCGCGCGCGCCTCCCGGATTTGCAACGGCGTGATTGTGTCGCCGTCATGCGGTCGGGCACAAGCCGGACGTTTATCTCCTTGCCGGCGCTGATCTCTCGCCCGCCGCCGAGGTGCGTGAACTATGCCCGCAGGCGAATCGCGGCCACGCGCGCACTCATTGAAGCGCGGGTCAGGCGCAGAGTGCCTCGGCCTCGATCTCGTAGAGGATGCCGGCGCCGGCCGTCGCCGCCGGCAGCAATGCCGGCGCCCGCGGCAACAGCTGCTCGCAGAAGAACCGGGTGCTGGTGATACGGCCCTTCAGGAAGGCCGCATCCGAAGCGCCATCGTCAAGCAGCCGCTGCGCCGCCAGGGCGCCGCGGGCGAGAAAATAGCCACCCACCGTCAATCCCCACATCTGCAGGTAGGGGGTGCAGCCGGCCGCGGCCGCATTGGCATCGCCGCTGAGCGCCGCCAGCAGCCAGTCGCTGGCCCGACCGGTGGCATCGACGGCGACGGCCAGGCTCGCGCGCATCGCGGCGAACTCATCGCCGGCCGCCGCCAGGGCCGCGTCGAACTCCCGCATCTCCGCGAGCATTTCTGCCACCACTTCGCCGCCGGCCATCGGCAGCTTGCGGCTGACCAGATCCATCGCCTGGATGCCGTTGGTGCCTTCGTAGATCGGCGCGATCCGGGCATCGCGCATGTGCTGGGCGGCGCCGGTCTCTTCGATGAAGCCCATGCCGCCATGCACCTGGACGCCGATCGAGGCGACCTCGCAACCGACGTCAGTGCTCCAGGCCTTGGCGATCGGCGTCAGCAGCTCGACCCGCTGGCCGGCGCTGCGCCGCTTCGCCTCGTCGGGATGGTGCAGGCTGCGGTCGATCGCCTCCGCCGTGGCGTAGCAGATCGCCCGCACGGCATCGAGCTGTGCCTTCATGGTCAGCAGCATCCGGCGCACGTCGGCATGCTCGACGATGGCCGAGCTGCCGGGCCCGCTGGCGCCGATCGCCCGGCCCTGGCGCCGTTCGTTGGCATAAGCGACCGCCTGCTGATAGGCCCGTTCGGCAATCGCCACGCCCTGGATGCCGACGCCAAGGCGGGCCGCGTTCATCATCGTGAACATGCAGCGCATGCCGCGGTTCTCTTCGCCGATCATGTAGCCGATGGCGCCGCCGTCATCGCCATAGCTCATCACGCAGGTCGGGCTGGCGTGGATGCCAAGCTTGTGCTCGATGGAAACGCAGCGCAGGTCGTTGCGCTGGCCGAGGCTGCCGTCGGCGTTGACCAGGAACTTCGGCACCAGGAACAGCGAGATCCCCTTGGTGCCTTCCGGCGCGCCAGGCGTGCGGGCCAGCACCAGGTGCACGATGTTCTCGGCGAAGTCGTGCTCGCCATAGGTGATGTAGATCTTCTGGCCGCTGATTTTCCAGCTGCCGTCGCCGACCGGCTCGGCCTTGCTGCGCAGGGCGCCGACGTCGGAGCCGGCCTGCGGTTCCGTCAGGTTCATCGTGCCGGTCCACTCACCCGATACCAGCTTGGCCAGGTAGGTGTCCTTCAGCTCCTGGGAACCGTGGGCGTGGATCGCCTCCACCGCGCCCTGGTTCAGTAGCGGACACAGGGCCCAGCCCATGTTGGCCGAGTTCCACAGCTCGGTGCAGGCGTTGCCGATCAGCATCGGCATGCCCATGCCGCCATAGGCCGGGTCGAACGGCAGGCCGTTCCAGCCGCCGTCGCGATAGGCCGCATAGGCCGCCTGGAAGCCGTCCGGCGTGCGCACGACGCCGTTCTCCAGCTTGGCGCCCTGCTCGTCGCCGGTGCGGTTGAGCGGCGCCAGGACCTCGCTGGCCAGCTTGCCGGCTTCCTCCAGCGCCGCGTCGATGACCTCGGGATCGGCCACCTCCGCGCCAATCTGCTCGCTCAGGCCCGGCAGATCGCAGATATGGTTCAGCGTGAAGCGGATATCCTTCAGCGGCGCGCGGAAATCGGTCATGTGAGACGCCTCCTTGGCTGCTGCCGGGCGTTGCGGCGGCTCGCCCCGGCACTGCTGGCGTAATATGCTAACTGGACCGGCGATGGCAACGTCCGCCGGCGGCACCGCGACGGCAGCAGCCGTCGCAGGCAAGGGTATCGGTCCCGGGGATGACGAAGCAATGAACGACGGCAACACGGCGCCGGCGCTGGTCGGAACGCTGGATGCCTACCACAAGGCGCCGGAAGGCACCGCCCTGCCGGGCTTTCGCACCGCCGTCGATGCCGCCCGCCAGGCCCGCTACCACGCTTCCTGCGAGGTCGATACGGCTGCCTTCGCCGGCCTCGCCGACGTGACCATCCTGGCCCAGGACAATTCCCGGTCGACGACCCGTGCCGGCCTGCCGAACGACGGCCGTGTCCACACCCGCCACGTGATCCGTCAGCGTCAGCCGATCGGGCTCGGCGAAGACCTGGCGATCACCGGACGCATCGGCCCCTATCGGGATATCCGGCGCGGCCGCCTGCTGATCTGCTTGTTCGCTTTCCTGCGCGGCGACGGCGAGGTCCCGTTGGAAATGGAGACCGAATACCTGCTGCCGTTCGCCGCCCCGCCGCCGTCGGATCCCGGACGGTCGACGCCCCAGGCAGGCCGCGGGCCGAGTGAAGAAGCGGCGGAAATGATCACTGCCGCCGAGTTGGCCCTGACGCCGGACCGGGTGCGGGCCTACTCCGACGAAGTCGGCAACCGGATCCATTTCGACCCGGCATTTGCCCGCGCCCAGGGCTACCGGGCACCGCTGGCCCAGGGCCTGATGCAGCTGACCTGCATGTACGGCGCGTTGGTCGGCACCCTGGGGCCGCCGGTGGAACTCGACCTGGAGGTGCGTTTCCTGCGTCCCGTGTTCTGGGATGACCGGCTCCAGGTCCGGCACAGCCCCGACCACCGGCGGTTCCGCTGCAGCACCCCGGACGGCCGCACGACGTCGGAAATGACGCTCGCCCGCCTGCGGTTCGCGCCATGACGGCGTCACCCCGTCAGGACGCCACGCCGCTGCACGAAGGCCTGGTGCTGCAGGACTGGCCGACGGTGGTAACGGCGGCGCGACAGCGGCGCTATCACGCCGCGGCAGATGTGGACGGCGCCCTGTTCGGCGACCAGGTGGACCTGTCGGTGCTGGCTAACGACACCATTCTCGCCACCCGCTACCTCAAGACCGAAGCGGTCGACGGCCTGCATGCCGGCCAGCGCATGCGGCAAAGCGAGCCTGTCCACCTCGATGAGGCGTTGACCCTCAAGGGACGCATCGGCGCCGTCAGGCCGACGCCGCGCGGCAGCTTCGTCACCTTCGCCTTCGATTTCGTCCGCGCCGACGGCGGCGTACCACTGCGTGGCGAGCTGTTGTCGTTCAGGGTCGACGCCGCTGCCGCCCGCGAACGCGATGCCGCCGCCGCGGCGACGCCCGGTGAGGCGGACGATGCCGTGTTGCTCGCCCGCAAGCCGCTGACACCGGACCGCGTCGCCGCCTACAGCCACGAATTCCCCGACTACCTCGTGCATTTCGATCCCGCGGCCGCCGCCTCAGTCGGCCTGCGTGCGCCCGTGGCGCAGGGGCTGATGTCGTTCACCTGGATGATGGAAGTCCTGGCACGCCGGGGCCTGCCGCCGCGGCTCGACATCGAGGCCAGCTTCCGGCGGCCCATCTTCTGGGACGACGAGGTGCGTATCCTGGCCCGCGGCGATCGCGAGCTGCTGGTGGCCACGGCACAGGGCGGCGTCTGCTCGACCGCGGTGTTGCACACGGCCGCCGGCTGATCGCCGCCGACGACGCACAGTGGCCCGTCCGCAACGCCGGCACTATTGTCACGGCGCATGACGCCGGAAAACGCGAATGTCCGCGCCGCCGATGCCGCGGCGATCGCCCAGGCGGCAGAATTGCTGCGCGCCGGCGCGCTCGTCGCCTTCCCGACCGAGACCGTGTACGGGCTGGGCGCCGATGCCACCAACGCCCATGCCGTGGCGGCGATCTTCGCCGCCAAGGGCCGGCCGGCCTTCAATCCGCTGATCTCGCATCTCGCCGACGCCGGCCAGGCCGAGACGCTGGCCGAGCTCGACGACGCGGCCCGCGCCCTCGCCGACGCCTTCTGGCCGGGCGCCCTCACCCTGGTGCTGCCGCGGCGTGCCGACTGCGCCATCGCCGAGATCACCTGCGCCGGCCTCGACACCGTCGCCCTGCGCGTCCCGGCGCATCCGGTCGCGCAAGCGCTGTTGTCCGCCGTCGACCGGCCGGTGGCGGCCCCCAGCGCCAACCGCTCGGGCCGCATCAGCCCGACCTCGGCCGAGGCCGTGGCGGACGAACTTGGCGACGCCGTGGCGCTGATCCTCGACGGCGGCCCCTGCACCGTCGGCCTGGAAAGCACGGTGGTCGGCTTCGCCGGCGGCCGCCCGGTGCTGCTGCGTCCGGGCGGCATCGCGGCCGAAGAAATCGAGGCCGTCGCCGGACGCCTGCTGGCGCCGCGGCCCGATGCGGCGCGGCCCACTTCACCGGGCCAGCTGGCCAGCCACTATGCCCCGGCCAAGCCGTTGCGGCGCAACGTCCGTCGTCCGCGGCAGGGCGAGGTCCTGCTCGGCTTCGGCGCGATGGTGCCGGGCGACATCTCGCTCAGCGCCACCGGCGATTTGACCGAGGCCGCGGCCAACCTGTTCCGGCTGCTGCGCTTGGCGGACCGCGGTGTGGCCGAAGCGATCGCGGTGGCGCCAATCCCAAACCACGGCCTCGGCCGGGCGATCAATGATCGCCTGCGCCGGGCCGCAGCAGCGCATCGCCCGCCGGCATGACCGGTACGCGCAAGCCGTAAGGGAGAAGGCATGGCGCTGTCAGCGGCAGATGACCGCCTGCGCCGGGCAGAGCGCCAGGGCCTGCGGCTGGCCATCATCTGCCGCACCGCCGCCCTGGCTGCGGCCCTCGCCTGGTACATCCTGGGCTCGCTGTGGGCCGGCTACACGCCGCGCCCGACCGGCCTGGGCGCCCTGCTCGCGTTCACCGTGCTCGGCATCTTCGGCGTCATGGTGATCGGCACCCGCTACGAGCGCTGGTGGCTGAAATACCTGATCTATGCCGCCGACATCCTCGGCATCTGCGCCCTGTTCGTCTGGCTGCCGGTGAGCAGCCAAGCCGAAGTGCCGCAGATCGTCGCCTTTCGTGCCTACGGCATCTACTACCTGTTCCCGCTGGTCGCCATGGCCTGCCTGTCGCTGTCGTGGCGCCTCGTCGCCTGGTCGGGCGTCGTCGCCGTGGTCGGCTGGTGGACCGCCTTTGCCATCATCGTCGCCGGCATGGACCGCCGGCTGTCGTGGCGCGATCTGCCGGCCGAGGCGACGGCGGGCGACTACGAGGCGGTGTTTCTCTCCATCGACTTCATCGGCACAGGCAACCGCATCGAAGAGACCGGATTTCTGCTGACCGCGGCGCTCATCCTGGCCTATGCCGTCTACCGGGCACGCCGGGTGTTCTTTGCCCAGATCGCCGCCGAAGCCGAACGCGAGCGCGAACGGGCCGAACGGGAGCGCATCTCGCTCACCCTCGGCCGCTACGTCCCCGAGGCCATCGCCACCCGCCTGATCGCGGACCCGGACGCCCTGGCGCCGCAGGTCCGGCATGGCGCCGTGCTGATCCTCGATGTCCAGGGTTTCACCGCCTTTGCCGCCGGGCGCCCGCCAGACGAGGTGATCGCCGCCCTCGACGCCTTCCTCGCGGCGTGTGCCGATGCCGTCACCGACCACGACGGCGTGGTCATCAGCTTCACCGGCGACGGCCTGTTGGCCACCTTCAACACCCCGCTCGAGCATCCGCAGCCAGAGCAGGCCGCCTTCGCCACGGCCCGCGCGCTGTCGGCGGCGGCACAGGCGCATCCGTTCGCGATCCGTGTCGGCATCGCCGCCGGCCCGGTTGCGGCCGGCAGCGTCGGCTCATCGCGCCGGCAGGCATTCACGGTGTATGGCGACACGGTGAACCGCGCTGCCCGCCTCGAGGCGCTGGCCAAAGACCTCGCGGAGACCATCCTCGTCGACGACGCCGTCGCCGCGCGTATCGAGGCAGACGCCCGGTTGCGCGACCTCGGCCCACGGCAGATCAGGGGCTTGCCGTCACCCGTGCACGTTTGGGCCGGCCCGAAAGGCCCAACTGGCCCGGGTCCGTGAACCACACGGCGGCGACGCCGCTTGCTGCCGTAGCTGCTTCGCGATAGATCGACAGCCATGAGTGATCCGGGTAACCGCACATCGCCGATCCCCGTGGCCGTGCTCGACCGCCTCAAGGCGGCCGTCGGCGCCAAGGGCTGGAGCGAGGATCCGCAGGAGCTGGCCGCGCTGAGCACGTCGTGGCGCGACAACTGGCGCGGCTGGACGCCGCTGGTGGTGAAGCCCGACAGCACCGGGCAGGTCGCCGAGGTCTTGTGGATCTGCCACGAAACCGGCACGCCGGTGGTGCCCCAGGGCGGCAACACCGGCCTGACCGGGGCGAGCCAGCCGCATGACGACGGCAGCGAAATCATCCTCTCGACAGGACGGCTGAACCGCATTCGCGGCATCGACGTGGAGAACGACACCATTACCGTCGAGGCCGGCTGTGTGCTGGCGGACATCCAGGCCGCCGCGGACGGGGTCGAGCGGCTGTTCCCGCTCTCCCTGGCGGCGGAGGGCTCGTGCCAGATCGGCGGCAACCTGGCGACCAACGCCGGCGGCACCCAGGTGCTGCGCTACGGCAACGCCCGCAACCTGGTCCTCGGCCTGGAAGTGGTGCTGCCGGACGGCCGCGTCTGGGACGGCCTGCGCGGCCTGCGCAAGGACAACACCGGCTACGACCTGAAGCAGCTCTTCATCGGTTGCGAGGGCACGCTGGGGGTGATCACGGCCGCCGTGCTGAAGCTGTTCCCCAGGCCCAGCGACCGCCAGACGGCGCTGGTGGCGCTGTCCGATCCGGCCGCGGCGGTGGCCCTGCTCGGCCGCATGCGGCGCCACGTCGGCGAGCAGGTGACTGGCTTCGAGCTGATGCAGCGCCGGGCAATCGAGTTCGCGCTCGACCATGTGCCCGGCAACATCGATCCGTTTGCCGCGCCGCATCCCTGGTATGTGCTGATCCAGCTCGACGGCCAGGGCGCCCCCGATACGCTGCGCCAGCCCTTGGAAGCGACACTGTTCGAGGCGGCGGAGGCCGGCGAGGTCCTCGATGCCGTGGTTGCCGGCGCAACCGCGCAGGCGCAGGCCTTATGGAAGCTGCGCGAGTCGATCCCCGAGGCGCAGAACCATGTCGGCGTTTCGGTCAAGCATGACGTCTCGGTGCCGCTGTCGCGGATCCCCGAATTCATCGCGCGCGCCGACCAAGCGCTTGAAGCCGCCTATCCGGGCATTCGCACGGTCGCCTTCGGCCACATCGGGGACGGCAACATTCACTACAACCCAGCCCAGCCGGAAGCCGCGGACCCGGGGCAGTTCCAGTCCGAGTACGCCGCGATCAACCGCATCGTCCACGATCTGATCGCCGAACTCGACGGATCGATCAGCGCCGAGCACGGCCTTGGCCGGCTGCGCCGCGAGGAAGCCTACCGCTACAAGCCGGCGCTCGAGATGGAGCTGATGCGCACGCTGAAGACAGCGCTCGACCCCGGGAACATTCTCAATCCCGGCAAGCTCGTCTGACCGTACCGCGGAAGCGCGGCGGCATAACCGCCGCGCGCGGGGATTCAGGCGCTGACGTAGGCTCGCAGCAACGCCGACAGGCTGAGCCTGCGGCTGGCGAAAGCGCGCCACACGGGCCGGCCCATCCGCGAAACCATGCCGCGGGCGACGTCGTCGATCTGACTGCGTTCGACGCCGATGTCCCACAACTGCTGATCCGACAGTGCATTCAACTGCTGCCGGGTATGGTTCACCGAGCTGCCGAAGCTCATCTCGTGCATCGGATTGACATGTCGCATGGCACTTACTCCTGAGGTCCATGCAGGCTGCATGGATGCCGCGCCCCGTTGCTGGCACCGTGGCGTCTGTTCGCCACCGCGCCTGTCACCCCATCTAATGAAGGTCGCGGCCATGTACCAATGCTTGTTTATCGTACCCCCTATGCAGTTTTTACATAGCTTTACTAGTCGTTAACGAATTCACCTCGAATAAAATCGATACAAATAAATGGATTTCTTCAAATAGAAACGAAGTCATCCGGCCTGCCGGACGGTTCCCTCAATGCAATTGTGCTGTCGCCAGCAAGCGTCTGTGCGAGGACAGATTTTGCATAAATCTGTGCATCGGCCAGCTGCGCCCGTGCATAGATCTGCCGCCAACCGCGGACAGCCGATCGACGACTTTCGTTTCGCCGCCTTCTTCCTTAGAAACAGCGGCATTTGACTGTCCCACACGCAACTCTTCCGGCGCCGCCCGCGTGACCCAGGTCCGAGATACCGTGACCCGTTGGGACGTGGTCTGGCTGACCATCGGTGCCGGCATCGTCGCCGGGCTGCAGGTCGGCAAGGTGCCGCCGGCGATCCCCATGCTGCGCGAGACACTGGAGCTGACCCTGGTAACGGCCGGCTGGGTCGCCTCGCTGTTCAACATCGTCGGCGCGTTCCTCGGCGCCGTCGCCGGCATCTATGCCGACCGCCTCGGTGCCCGCCGGGTCATGCTGGCGTGCCTCGCGGCGCTGGCCCTGGGCAGCGTTATGGGGGCTGCGGCACCTGACGCGCACTGGCTGCTCGCCAGCCGCACCCTGGAGAGCCTCGGCTTTGTCGGCATCACGGTCTCGGGCCCCCGCCTGATCGTGGCCGCCGCCCGACCGGCGGACCACGCCCTGTCGCTGGGCATCTGGAGCACCTACATGCCGACCGGCATGGCCCTCGCCATGTTCGCAGCACCGCTGGTGCTGGCCGCAGGAGGCTGGCGGGCGCTGTGGTGGAGCAATGCCCTGGCGATTGCGGCTTTTGCCCTGCTGATGGCCTGGTGCACGCAGCGGCGGCGCTGGTCCGGGGCACCGCGTCCGGCGGCCGCGTTGACCAGCCTCACGGCGGTGGCGACCGCGCTGCGTCGGCGGGGGCCGTGGCTGATGGCCGCCTGCTTTGCCGTCTACACCGTGCCTTGGTTCGCGGTGATGACCTGGCTGCCGACCTTTCTGATCGAGACCCAGGGCCGCAGCGCGGCCGCCGCGGCCTTGTGGGCGGCCGTGGTGGTGGCGAGCAACATCTCCGGCAATGTCCTTTCCGGCTGGGCGCTGCACCCGGGGGGTACGGCGCTGGGTCATGATGACGGCGGCGTACGTGGCGATGCTGGTCAGCGGTCTCGGCATGTTCACGGCCATCACCCCGGATGCCTGGAAGCTGCCGCTCGCCATCCTGTTCAGCAGCGCCGGCGGCATGCTGCCGGATGCGGTGCTGGCCGGCGCCGCCGTGCATGCCCCCAGCCCGGCCCAGGTCGGTTCCGTCAGCGGCGTCATCGTCCAGGGCGCGAACAGCGGCAGTCTGCTCGGCCCGCCGCTGCTGGCCGCCGTCGCCGTCTCGGTCGGCTGGCATGGCGGTTCGGTCCTGCTCGCGGCATGCAGCGGCCTCGGCCTGCTGCTGACGCTGATGCTGGCCGGGACGGAACGGCGCCTGATCGCCGGTCAGGCCGGCGCCGGGAGGCCCGGGAGCGGCTGACTCCGGCCGCGACCTTAACAATTCGTTTGCCCTCTGCTGGTTGAATTGCCCAGGCTTCGCCCCCCGCCCAACGTGGGCCGGCAACAGCCCAGCATAGGAGACGACGATGCGCGGCGTTCTGCCGGCGCTGCACGCAGGCATTCCCGGTCTCGGCGCCGGCACGGCAACGGACCAACCCGAACCACGGGCGGCAGCCGCAACGCGGAGGGCCGATGCTGCCGACCTGGCGGCCGGCGCTGTCGCCGCCGGCTGCATTCTCGGCATTGGCGGCCTCTGCGTCGGCGTCGTCAGCGCAGCGGACAGTGCCTCGCAACTGCTGGCCCTTGCCTTGCCGGTCGCCGCCGCCGTTGCCGCCGCTGCCGCGCTTGCCACCAGGCGACTGGTCGGACGGCAGATTGCCGCGGCGGCGGTGGCACAAGCCAATGGCAGGGTGTCCGACCTGCAGTATGCGTTTGACTGCCTGCCTGAAGGCGTCGCCGTGTGGAACGACGACGGCCAGCTGCTTGCGGCCAATCGACAGTATCGCGACGTGATGCCACGGATCGCCGCCGCCATTACCTGCGGCGAGGATTTCGAAGAGCTGGTTGAAGTGGAACTCGACGGCGGTTACGGGCCGGACCAGGCGATCCACCGCTGGCGCGAACGCCGACTGATGCAGAAGCTGGGTGACGAGCGCAGCCTGATCCGCCGCGTCGACGGGCGCGCATACCGGGTCAGCGAACATCAGATGGGCGCGGGACGCAGCATCACCGTCAACAATGACGTGAGCGAGACGCTGACACGCGAACGGGCGCTGCGGGACCGCGAAGAACGCTTCACCCTGGCCCAGTTGGCAGCCAGCGAAGGGCTCTGGGACCTCGATCTGCGCAATCGCAACTTCTATGTGGCACCCAACGTGGTGGCCTTCGTTGGCCAGATCAGCACCAAGGGTTTCCGGCCGCGCGACTGGCTGCGTCGTATTCATCGCGACGACCTGCCCGCCTATCGTCGGCAATTGCGCGCGCATCTGCGCGGTGAGCAGCCGGTTTTTGCCGTCACCTATCGTGTCGATGACGGTTCCGGCGGCGAACGCTGGATCGCCGACCGGGCAGTGGCGCTGCGTGACTCCACCGGGCGCGCCTATCGGATCGCCGGGACGGTGACGGATGTCTCCGAACAGAAGGCCGCCGAACGGGCACTGCAGGCGGCGCTGGCACGGGCCGAAGAGGCCGGTGAGGCCAAGGCCAAGTTTCTCGCCAGCATCAGTCACGAGCTGCGCACGCCTCTCAACGCGATCATCGGCTTTTCGCAGTTGCTGCGGGAGCTGTCGTCGACGAGCGAACGCCACCGCGCCTACGTCAGCAATGTGCTGCAGGCCGGCGCCCGACTGACCCGCACCGTCAACGACCTGCTCGACATCGCCGCCGCCGAAAGTGGTCGCCTGGACCTCGCCGAGGACCACGTTGACCTCGCCCGCTGCCTCGAAGATGCGCTTGCCGGCCTCGGCGCCCAGGCGGACGACGTGCGCAACGCCCTGTCGACCCGCCTGCCACCCAACCTGCCGCCGATCTGCGCCGACGGGCCGCGCATCACCCAGGCAATGCAGCATGTTCTCGCCATCACGGCGGAAGCGGCGCCGGCCTGCGCCTCACTGCTGCTGGAAGGCCGTTGGTCGCCGACGTCGGGGATCGTGCTGGAACTCTCGGCCGGCGCCGCCGGGCTCGACCGCGAGCGGCTCGAGCGCGCCCTCAACCTGATCGGCACCGGCGACAGTCCAGGGACGGTGGCGCCCGGTGGCGTGGACCTCGGACTGGTCCTGGCCAGCATGCTGATGGTCCGCCACGACGGCTGCGTCGCCCTGGCCGACCGCAATGGACACGCCGCCATCCAACTGCGCTTCCCGGCGAGCCGCCTCGCCTGACCGCCGGCACGCCCGGGGCAATTGCCGACAGCGGCGTCGACGGGCCAGATGCAACCGGGTAGTCTTGCCGCGATGCCGCCTGGCAGTGCGTCGGCCGGCCCACTATGTCTCTACCGGGAACGGTAATGCTCCGGAACGCAGCGACAGCTCACCGGCAAAGGAATCTTGCTGCCACCATGATATTGGCGGCGGGGTTCGTGCTGCCTGCCGTCGCCGTGGCGCAACAACAGAACGCGGCCCTGGTCGGCGTCGACGAGGTGCGCACGGAGTCCGTGTCGCAGACCTTTCCCGTCATCGGCCGGCTGGTCGCCCGTCGCGGCGGCGCCATCGCCGCCCGCGTCGGCGGACCGGTCTCGGAGATGCGCGTCGAGGTCGGCGACCGGGTCGAGCAGGGCCAGGTGCTCGCCATCCTGGTGCGCGACCGTCTGCGCTGGGAGCGTGAGCGTCGCGCCGCAGATCTCGCCGAGCAGCGCGCCAGGTTACGCGGCAGCGAAGCGGCGATGCAGCTCAAGCGCCAGGACCTGGAACGGCAGGAACGGTTGAAGAACAACCGCTCCGCGGCGTTCAGGCAGGCCTTGTTCGATGATACCGCGATGGAGTTGGCGGTTCTGTCCGGCGAAATGGCCGAGGCCAGGGCGCGGCTGAACCGGGCCGAGGCGGAGCTGCGCCTGACCGAGCTCAGCCTCGACTATGCGGTGATCCGCGCCCCTTACCCCGGCGTCGTCACCCTGCGCCACACCGAAGTCGGCGCCTACCTGTCGGCCGGCAGCAGCGTCGTCACCATGGTCGACGACAGCGCCCTGGAGATTGAGGCCGACGTGCCGACCCAACGCATGGCCGGCTTGCAGGTCGGCGGAGACGTCTCCCTCGAGATCGGCGACCAGCGGCTGACGGCCACCGTGCGGGCCGTGGTGCCGGAGGAGAACCCGCTCACGCGGACCCGGGCGGTGCGCTTTACGCCCGCCTTCCGCACCGACGGCGGCATCTTCGCCACCAACCAGAGCGTCACCGTGCAGATTCCGATCAGCCAGCGACGCGACGTGGTCTCGGTGCACAAGGACGCGGTACTGGCCCGTGGCGGCGGTCGCATGGTGTTCGTGGTGACGGAAGGCGCCGCCCAGCCGCGACCGGTACAGGTAGGCGACGCTGTCGGCGAACGCTTCATCGTCGAGGGCGGCCTGAGCGTGGGCGAGGTTGTCGTCGTGCGCGGCAACGAGCGGCTGTTTCCGGGCCAGCCAGTGAGGTTTTGAGACCATGGACCTGATCCGGCTATCGGTCGCCCGCCCCATTGCCGTCCTGTCGGCGGTGCTGATGGTGGTGCTGTTCGGTCTGCTGGCGTTGCAGACGATCCCGATCCAGCTGACGCCAGACGTGCGCCGACCGATCCTGACCGTGCAGACGATCTGGCCCGGCGCCGCGCCGGCCGAAGTGGAGCGCGAGATCGTCAACCGCCAGGAAGAGGTTCTGAAGGGCCTGGAGGGCATGGTCGAAATGATCAGCCGCTCCGAAGATGGCCGCGCCCGCATCACCATGGAGTTCGGCGTCGGCCAGGACATGAACCGGGCGATGCTGCTCCTGTCCAACCGCCTCGACCGCGTCACCGGCTATCCCGACGAAGCCGACGAGCCGACCATCGCGACCTCGGACTCGGACGACAGCCCGATCGCCTGGTTCATCGTCACCCGGGTGCCCGGCAACGAGCGCCCGATCCATACCTATGGCGACTTCGCCGACGATTTCATTCGCGATCGCCTCGAGCGCGTCAGTGGCGTTTCCAGGGTCAACGTCTATGGCGGCAGCGAGCGCGAACTGCGCATCATCGTCGATCCGCAGAAGATGGTGCGCTACGGCCTGACGGTACCCCAGGTGGTCGATCGTCTGCGCGCCGCCAACGCCTCGATCAGTGGCGGCGACATCGAGGAAGGCAAGCGCCGGTACGTGGTCCGCACCGAGGGCGAGTTGACCACGCCGGCCCAGGTCGCCGCGGTCGTGCTGCGCTCGGAAAGCGACCAGGCCTCGGGCCGGATCGGCCGTGTGACCGTCGGCGATATCGCCGAGGTCACATTCGGCTACAAGGATCCGACGGCGCGGATCCGCACCCTGGGCCAACCCGCCCTGGCCGTGAACGCGGTGCGCGATGCCGGCGCCAACGTGATCGAGGTCATGCAGGGCATCCGCGACGCCATCGCGGAACTGAAGGAGACCAGCCTCGCCGCCGAAGGCCTGACCATCGAGCAGGTCTACGACGAGACCGTCTACATCGATTCCGCCATCAACCTGGTGCGCAGCAACATCGTCATCGGCGGCATCCTCGCAGCCGGCGTGCTGCTGTTGTTCCTGCGTTCGGGTCGCGCCACCCTGGTGGTATCGCTGGCAATACCGGTTTCGGTCGTCGGCTCGTTCGTGGCCATGGCCGCGTTGGGACGCTCGCTCAACGTGATCTCGCTGGCCGGTATCGCCTTTGCCGTCGGCATGGTGGTCGATGCGGCGATCGTCGTGCTGGAGAATATCTACCGGCATCGCCAGCGGGGCCTCCCGCCACGCGAGGCAGCGGAACTGGGCGCCCGTCAGGTCTGGGGGGCGATCCTGGTCTCGGCCCTGACCACGGTGCTGGTGTTCGTGCCGATCCTGGTGATGCGGCTTGAGGTTGGGCAGCTGTTCCGCGACATCGCCGTGGCGATCTCGGTTGCCGTGCTGCTGTCGCTGGTCGTCTCGGTCACCGTGATTCCGGCGTTGTCCCAACGCCTGCTCTCCGAACGTGCCGGCAGCCTGCGCAAGCCGCTGCGTCTGCCTGTGATCGACGGCTTCGCGGCCGTCTTTACCCGGGCGGTGATCGCCTTCACCCGCCGGGTCATGCAGAACCGGGCACTGGCGATCGGCGTGGTTGTGGTGATCACCGGCGTCAGCGCCGTCTCGACCTGGGCCTTCCTGCCCAAGCTTGACTATCTGCCCGACGGCAACCGCAATCTCATTCTCGGCATCATCCTGCCGCCGCCCGGCTACAACCTGGACACCACCACCGGCATCGCCCGCGAGCTCGAAGACTCGATCCGTCATCTGTGGGCCACCGAGTCCGGCCCCGAGGCCGAGCCCGACGCACCGCCGAAAATGAAGAACTTCTTCTACGTCGCCGCCCGGGCCAGCACCTTCGTCGGCGCCGCCGCCGTCGAACCGTCACGGGTCGAGGAACTGATCCCGGTCCTGCGCGAACCGGTGTTCAAGGAACCTGGCACCTACGGATTCATCAGCAAGCGTTCGTTGTTCGGCCGCGGCATCGGCGGTGGCCGTACCGTCAACCTCGACATCTCCGGTCCCGACCTGGAACAGGTGCTGGTGGTGGCACAGCGCGCGGCGCGCGAAGTCGGCAGGGTACTGCCGTTGCGCGAGGGCAACCAGTTCCGGCCTCTGCCTGGCCTCGAGCTGGGCGCGCCGGAAGTCCGGGTGGTGCCTGATCCCCTGCGCCTGGCCGATGCCGGCGTGACCGCGCGGGAACTGGGGCAGACCGTCGACGCCTTCAACGACGGTCTGCGCGTGGCGGAAATCACCTCTGACGGGCGCCGCATCGATCTCACCCTGCTTGGTGCCCAGGGTCGGATCCGCCAGACCCAGGGCATCGACAGTCTGCCGGTGGTGACCAGCTCCGGCCAGATTCTGCCGGCCAGTTCACTGGCCGACGTCGTCGTCACCGCCGGGCCGACGGAAATTCGTCATGTCGAACGGGTCCGCACGATCACCCTGGAGGTGCGGCCCCGCAATGACCTGCCGCTGGAAGCGGCGATGGATCTGCTGCGTGCCGAAGTGATCGACAAGGTCACCGCCGCCGGTCTGCCACCCGGTGTCAAGATGCGCTTGTCCGGCACCGCGGACAAGCTGACCCAGGCCTGGAACCACATCGTCCTCGACCTGCTGGTCGCCGTGATCATCGTCTATCTGGTGATGGCCGTGCTGTTCGAGAGCTTCGTCCTGCCGCTCATCATCATGTTCTCGGTGCCGGTCGCCACGGCCGGTGGCGTTGCCGGCCTGGCGCTGCTCAACACCTACACCTTCCAGCCGCTCGACATGCTGACCATGCTGGGCTTCGTCATTCTGATCGGCATCGTCGTCAACAACGCCATCCTGATCGTGCACCAGACGCTCTATCACACCCGCGCCGACGGCATGAGCATGACCGACGGTACAGTCGAGGCTGTGCGCAACCGGATCCGGCCGATCTTCATGTCGACGCTGACCAGTGTGTTCGGCATGCTGCCGCTGGTGGTGTTTCCGGGTGCCGGTTCAGAGCTCTACCGCGGCCTGGGCTCCGTGGTGCTGGGTGGCCTGGCGCTGTCGGCCGTGCTGACGCTGCTGACGGTGCCGCCGCTGATGAGCCTGGCCGCCGGCGTCGTCAAGCCACGTGGGCGCGCCGCCGAGCCGCAGGTAACGCAGCCGGCCGAGTAACCGGCAACGCCGGAACCGCCCCATGCGGCCGGTGCATGCCGCTTTCCTTGTCCTGTCTCGGCGAAGCCGTAGAATTGCCGGCACGCGCGCACATCTGGTCTGGAGGGCAGGACATGTCGGCGGAAGCTGAACGGGCGGCACGCCGGGCATCGGCAGTGGCCGAAGCGATCGGAGATATCCGCCGCATCGAGGCGGAGGCCGGCGTCAACCGCGATGCCCTGGAACAGATCAAGCAGCGGCTGCTGACGCTGGCCGCCGACCGGGAACTGTTCCCTGCCGAAGACTTTCCCATGCCGGCCGAAGGCGACGACCGGGCCTATCTGCTGCAGGAAGACCCGGACGGACGTTTTGCCCTCTACATGTCGGTCGGGCGCACCGGGATCGAGACGCCGCCGCATAACCATACCACCTGGGCGGTGATCGCCGGCGTGCAGGGCCAGGAGCACAACCTGTTCTTCGAACGCGTCGACGACGGTGCCGAACCGGGGCGCGGCGAGGTACGGCTGCGGGGCGAGGAAACCGTGATCCCGGGAACGGGTGTGGCCATGATGCCGGACGACATCCACGCCATCCGCCGCGACGGCACACCGCCGACCCTGCATCTGCATCTTTACGGCCTGGCGCTCGATCGCTTGCATGAACGTATCGCCTTCGATACCAAGGCCGGCACGTACCGACACTTCCCAGCGAACTTCATTGAGAAATGACCCGAACCGTCAGTCCGGCCGACCTGAAGGCGATGTTGCGTGACGGCGACGAGCTGGCGCTGCTCGACGTCCGCGAAGAAGGCGCGCATTCCGCCGCCCATCTGCTCTATGCCGCATCAGTGCCACTGAGCCGGCTCGAGCTGCTGATCCCGTTAATGGTGCCGAGGCAGTCGGCCCGGGTGGTCCTGGTCGACGGCGGCGACGATTTGGCGGCGCGTGCGGCCGCCAGGTTGGCCGAGCTCGGCTATAGCGACGTTGCCGTGTTGGATGGCGGCACGCCGGCCTGGGAGGCTGCCGGCTTCGTGCTGTTCTCCGGCGTGCATGTGCCGTCGAAGGCCTTCGGCGAAGTGGTCGAGCTTGACCATGGCACCCCGCACATCGCCGCCGAGGACCTGAAGGCCAGAATGGACGCGGGCGAGAACGTGGTGGTGCTTGACAGCCGGCCGATCGACGAGTTCTCCGTGATGAACATCCCGACCGGGATCGATTGCCCGGGGGCCGAGCTTGCCTACCGTGTGCACGACCTGGTGCCCGACCCCGAAACCACCATCGTGGTCAACTGCGCCGGGCGCACGCGCAGCATCATCGGCGCCCAGTCGCTGATCAATGCCGGCATCCCCAACCCGGTGATGGCCTTGAAGAACGGCACCATGGGCTGGCACCTGGCAGGGCTCGAGCTCGAGCGCGGCCAGACCCGCACCGCGCCGGCGGTATCGGCGGCCGGTCTCGCCCGCGCGCAGGCCTGTTCGGCCAGGGTGGCCGAGCGGTTTTCCGTGCCGACCATCGACCGGCCGACACTGCAGCGCTGGCAGGCCGAAGTGGACACGCGCACGCTGTACCTGCTCGACGTGCGCAGCCCCGAGGAATACCGGGCCGGCCACCCGGTCGGCGTCGCCAACGCGCCCGGCGGACAGCTGGTCCAGGAAACCGAGACCTGGTGCGCCACCCTCGGCGCCCGGGTGGTGCTGCTCGACAATGACGGCGTGCGCGCGACCATGACGGCGTCCTGGCTGATCCAGATGGGCTGGGAGGCCGCCGTGCTCGAAGACGGTGTCGCCGGTTTCGATCAGGAAAGCGGCGACTACCGCGTCACGCTGCCGTCGATCGCTGCAGCCGCCGGCAACCTCGTGTCCCCGGCCGAGCTCGAGGCGCTGCTCGCCGCCGGCAATGCCACGGTGATCGACCTGGACGACAGCCGCGCCTACGACCGCGGTCACGTGCCGGGGGCCTGGTGGGCGGTGCGCGCGCGTCTGGCGACGGTGCTGGCCGAGTTGCCGGCGACCGAGCACCTGGTCTTCACCTCGGCCGACAGTACCATCGCGCGGCTGGCCGCTCCCGAAGCCTCAGAACTGACGTCAGCCCAAGTCCGCGTTCTCGACGGCGGCACTGAGGCCTGGCGCCAGGCCGGTCTGCCGCTGCAGTCAGGCCTGGAGCGGCTGGCGCACGAGCGCGACGATGTCTGGCTCAAGCCCTACGACCACGGCGACAGCCTCGAGGACCGGATGCGTGCCTATCTGACCTGGGAGGTCGATCTGGTGAGGGAACTGGAACGCGACGGCGATCACCGCTTCGGGCTGCCTGAACCATGATGCCCGGCGTCCGCACACTGCTGCTGCTGTTGCCTCTGCTCACGGTGGCGGCAACGTCGCTGGCCCAGAGCACCGAGCAGACGGGTGCCGGCGGCGCGGTCGGCTCGATCAACGACATCCGCCGCGAGTTCGACGAGCAATGGAACGGTCCGCCTGGCCAGATGATCAAAGGTGCGCTGGGGTTGGCCGGGCTGGCCCTGGCGATCAGCGCCGCCAGCGATGCCGTGACCTTCAAAGCCGAAGTCGCCGGTGACGGCAGCGTTTCCGCCGGCAGCGGCAGCTCCGGCGGCGATGGCGATACCGACACCTCGACCAGCACGGCGACCAGTACGACAACAAGCACCACCTCGACCAACTGAGATTCGGGAAGTCCGCGCCGTGCCCGATGCGTCGCCATCCGCTCCGCCTACCGTCGTGATCGGTGCCGGCGTTGTCGGTCTGTGCTGTGCCCGCGCGCTGCAGCAGCAGGGCCGCCAAGTGCTGATCGTCGATCCCGACGCACCGGGGCACGGGACCTCGTTCGGCAATGCCGGCATACTCTCGGTCGGCTCGGTTCTGCCGGAGGCGACGCCGGGGCTGCTGCGCCGGGTGCCGGGCATGCTGATGGACCCGCTCGGCCCGTTGACAATCCGCTGGCGCTACCTGCCGCAGCTGCTGCCATACCTGGCCCGACTGCTGCGCAACAGCACGCCCGAACGGGTCGAGCAGTTGTCGGAGGCGCTGGCGCCGCTGGTGCTCAATGGCCTGGACAGCTACCGCACATTGCTCGACGAGGCCGAGTTCTCGACGTTGATCCGCCGGCAGGGCTGTCTCTATCTCTTCGAGACGGAGGCGCAGCAGGACGCGGCCCGCGTCGACAACGAGATGCGGCGACGGCGCGGCGTGCCGGTCGAGTTGCTTGGGCCAGCGGAGGTCAAGCAGTTGGTGCCGGCGCTGGGTCCTGCCGTCGCCGGCGGCGCTCTGGCCACCGCATCCGGTCATACCGTGAGCCCGCTGCGCCTGTCACAGACGCTGGCGGCCGCCATCGAAGCTGACGGCGGCCGCTTCCTGCGCGATCGGGTGACCGGTTTCGACTTCGCCGGGGATGGCCCTTCGCATGTGCTCACCGCCGGCGGACGACAGCCCGCGCAGGACGTGGTCCTGGCTGCCGGGGCATTCTCGGGCCGGCTCGCCCGCGACCTGGGCCATCGGGTGCCGCTGGACACCGAACGCGGCTATCACGTGATGCTGCCGGATCCCGGCTTCGAACTGCGCCTGCCGTTGCTCGTTGCCGGTGCCGGCTTCGCCGTCACCCCCATGGAACACGGCGTGCGCATTGCCGGCACGGTGGAGTTTGCCGGCCTCGACGCGCCGCCCAACTACGACCGCGCCGACGTGCTGCTGCGGCACGGTCGCCGGCTGTTTCCTTCGCTGCAGGACCATGGCGCCGAACGCTGGATGGGCTTCCGCCCGTCGCTGCCGGATTCCCTGCCGGTGATCGGCCGCTCACCCCGGCACCGCAATGTCTTCTTCGCCTTCGGACATGGTCATCTCGGGCTTTCGCTGGCGGCCGTCACCGGCCGCATGGTGGCGGCACTGGCCGCGGGCGAAACGCCGCCGGTCGATCCGGCGCCCTATGCGATAGACCGGTTCTGAGCATGCCGGTGCCGCGGGACCTCGGCCTGCCGCCCTTTCGTCCCCGCTTTCCCTGGCTCGGGCGACATCTGCAGACGGCGCGCAATTTCCTGGTCCCCGAGCCACCGACGCTGACCGGCGAACGCCTCGAACTGCCGACGCAGGACGGCAGTGGCGACCGGCTTACCGCCATCGCCAGCCGGCTGCCGGCCGGCACGGCGGCGAAGCCGACGGTGGTGCTGGTGCACGGCCTGTCCGGCTCCCACGACAGCCGCTACATGCTCAGCGCCGCCCACTTCCTGCTGCGGCGCGGGCACCCCGTTGTGCGCCTGAACCTGCGCGGGGCCGGCCCGTCGCGGCAGCACTGCCGCTTCACCTATCACGCCGGCAGCAGCGCGGACCTGCGCGATGCGCTGCTCGCCCTGCCGGCCGACCTCAGCCAGTCCGGCGTCGTCATCGTCGGCTTCTCGCTGGGCGGCAACGTCGCCCTCAAGTTCACAGCCGAGTTCGCCACCACTTTGCCCGTGCCGGTGCCGGCGGTGGCCTCGGTGTCGGCGCCGATCGACCTCGCCGCCACCTCGCGCAACATGCTGCGCCGGCGCAACATCGTCTACAACCAGCGCCTGCTGCGGGATTTCCGCGCCGAGTATCTCGGCCACGGCTCCATGATCAGCGCGCATGAACGCCAGCTGATCCTGCGAGCCCGCAACTTCCTCGATCTCGACCACGACGTGGTCGCACCGCGCAATGGCTTCGCCGATGCCTGGGACTACTATGCGCGGGCCATGGCCTTGCCCCACCTCGGGGCCATCCGTACGCCGACGCTGCTGATCCAGGCCCAGGACGACCCGATCGTGCCGGCCCGGCCCTATCTCGACTATCCCTGGCATGACAATGACTGGCTGTTTGCGCTGCTGCCGCCAGGCGGCGGCCACGTCGGTTTTCACGGTCCCGGGGCGGAACCGTGGCACTTGATGGCAATCGGCAGTTTTCTGGGTCGCCTCGGCCTGTAGCGCGACCTTGGGACCGCAGCGGTCCACAGACTAGATCACAGGTTTATCCACAGCATATGGTATAGTTTCTATTTTGTTCCTACAGGATTTATTGCGACCGTCGCCTTTGTTTGTTATGGTGTTGGGTCTTATACGGACCTCGAGCAAACAAAAAACTGGGGGCTTGATATGGCGGTCGACTGGACCGAGGAGCGTGTGGAATCGTTAACGCGGATGTGGCGGGACGGCTATACCGCGCGGCAGATCGCGGAAGAACTGGGGGATGGGGTCACCCGCAACGCGGTGATCGGAAAGGCCAATCGCCTCGGTCTTTCCAAGCCGACCAAGTCCTCGGTGACCCGGCGACAGCGCAAAATCGAGCGCGACAAGAAAGTACTGCCGCTGCAGGCGCCGACCGGCGAAGGCGTCAGCATCTACACCCTCACCGCGTCGACCTGCCGCTGGCCGATCGGCGATCCCGGTGACAATGACTTCCATTTCTGCGGCGCTAACTGCACCGTCGGCCAACCCTACTGCGATTACCACGCAGCGCAGGCTTACCAGGCCCCGCAGCCCAAGTCCGGCAGCCGCAACATCGCCTGAGTCAACGCGCGGCCGGGATCCGGCCGCAAGCCATGCCGGCTCGACAATGCCGTCCGCATGGGCTAGTTGACGCGGATGCGCAGGGTTCTCGCCATCGTCACGTTGCTTGCGGTGTTGAGCGCACCGCACACCGTCAGCTTTGCCCAGCAGGCCGGTGCGGCGCAGCCGGCACCGACACCGCCGAGCAGCCTCGAGCTGCGACTGCGCGAGCATGCGGCACGGCAACAGCGGTACGAGGCCGGCCGGGAGGCGCGCGAGGAATCGCGGCTGCGCCGACTGACCGGCAGTGGCGAGCCCGCCGGCGCGCGCGAGGTTGAGGTGACAGCGGTAGGTGCCGTCACCGCCGGGACTGCCGTGCGCATCGCGGTCGGCGGAATCCTCGTCCTGGCGGCGATGGCCGCTCTGCAGGCGGACTCCGCGCACAACAGGTAGCCCAGGGCGCCGGCCGCTCGACAAGCGCCACCACGCAGCAGACAATGGCCGCCAGCAACGACCGGGAGGTGGCGTGTAATGGCCGAGTGGACAGAGACCTATCGCGGCGCCGTGCTGGCGTCCGAGTACGACCCCGAATCCCACATGAACACGCCCGCCTACGTGTCCCGCTTCGATCAAGCCACCTGGTTCCTGCTCGCGTCCATCGGCATCACGCCTGCCGCCATGAAGGCCCGCGGGCGCCGCGTCGCTATTGTCCGGCAGAGCTTCCAGTACCTTGCGGAGCTGCGCGGCGGCCAGCTGCTGCGGGTGGAAAGCGGCTTCGTCGCGGTCGGCGGCAAGCACTTGCGCTTCCAGCACCGGATGTTCGATTTCGTCACCGGCGCCATGGTCGCGACCAGCGACTGCACTGCGGTGCAGGCCAGCCTGGAGAGCGGTCATGCCGTCGACCTGCCGGACGCTGACCGGGCGGCGGCCGAGAGCCACCTGGTGACCGCTAACGTGGCCGCGGCCACGGGCCTGAGCTGAGCGCCGGCATGCGTCGGCTTTGCTGGAAGATCGGCCGCAGCGGGGCGCTGCTCGCGGCGGCCCTCTTGGTCGCGGACGTTGCATCGGCGCAGGAGCTGCAAGGCCACCGCGGCGCCCGTGGGCTGGCGCCGGAGAACACCCTGCCCGGCTTCGAAGCCGCGCTCGCCTACCGGGTCGACGTGCTCGAGCTCGACGTCGGTGTCACCGCCGACGGCGCCGTGGTGGTGCACCACGACCGCCGGCTGTCGCCCGACCTGGCCCGCGACGGCGGAGGCGACTGGATCGCCACCCCCGGCCCGCTGCTGTCGACGCTGACCCTGGCCGAAGTGCAGGGCTATGACGTTGGCCGGGCGCGCCCGGATAGCCGCAGCGCCCGTCGCTTCCCCGAGCAACGGGCCATCGACGGCACACCGATCCCGACCCTTGGCCAGGTGCTCGCACTGGGCGGCCGCGCCGACCAGGCAGCGCTGCGCTTCAACATCGAGACCAAGCTGTCGCCGGCGCATCCCGGCGATACCGTGGAGCCCGAGCGCTTCGCCCGGCGGCTACTCGAGGTCGTAGGCGCCGCCGGGATGCTCGAGCGGGTCACCATCCAGTCCTTCGACTGGCGCACCCTCAAGGCGACGCGGCAGCTGGCGCCGGAGGTGCCGACGGTATGCCTCACGGCCGAGCGAAACTGGTTGAACAACGTTCAGATCGGCCAACCCGGAGCCTCACCCTGGCTTGCCGGGCTCGACGTGGACGACCACGGCGGTTCGGTGGCAAAGCTGGTGCGGGCCGCCGGCTGCGCCGTCTGGTCGCCCTACCACCGCGACCTCGACGCCAGCCGCCTGGCCGAGGCGCACCGGCTCGGCCTCGCCGTCGTCGTCTGGACCGTCAACGACCCAGCCGAGATGCGCGCCCTGGCCGCGCTCGGCGTCGACGGCATCATCACCGACTATCCAGACCGCGCCGTCGAGGCGCTGGGCCGGCCACGCGACTGAGGCTGGCGCTCAGGCGACGCGAAAGGCGTCGACGGCCGCCCGATCGACCTCGATGCCGAGGCCGGGGGCGTCGGGAATCTCGACCACGCCGGCGTTGTGCTCCAGCGGCGCCATCAGCACCGTTTGGCGGAACGGATGCTCGGAACGGTCGAACTCCAGCAGCGGCTCGCGCGGCGTGCGCCGGGGCGGGCTGTGCGGCAGCACCGCCAGCAATTGCAGGGCCGCGGCCAGGCCGATGCCGGTGCCCCAGACGTGCGGCACGTAGCGCACACCGAAGGCCAGCGCCATGTCGGCGATCTTCTTGCACTCGCTCAAGCCCCCGGCGGCGCAGGTGTCGGGCTGGATGACGTCCATGGCGCGTCGGGTCAATACCTCGCGAAAGCCCCAGCGGGTGAACTCCGTCTCGCCGCCGGCAACCGGGATCGGCTGCTGCCGGCGGACCTCGAGATAGCTGTCCAGGTCCTCGGGCACGACCGGCTCCTCGAACCAGCCGATGTCCTGGTCCGCGACCATGCGGCCGAGGCGGATCGCTTCGAGCGCGTCATAGCCGTGGTTGGCATCCAGCATCAGCCCGGTCGCCGGTCCGATCGCCGCCCGCACAGCCCGGATCAGCGCCGCATCGGCGTCGACATCGAAACCGATCTTCAGCTTCACCGCCGGAAAGCCTTCGGCGACATAGCCGCGCACCTCGTCGACGATATAGTCGAGCGGCTCGCCCGCGGCGCGGCGATAGGTGCCGGTGGCATAGGCCCGCACACGGGTCCGCAGCGGCCCGCCGAGCAGCCGGCTCACCGGCTGGCCCAGGTAGCGGCCCTTAAGGTCCCACAGGGCGATGTCGACCCCCGACAGCGCGGTGACCACCAGGCCTTTCTGGCCCTGGTCGCGAAACTGGTTGTAGAGCGTGTGCCAGAGCGCTTCGGTGGCCAGCGCATCAGCGCCCAGCAGGAGCGGCCGGAAGGCATCGACCACGGCGGCATTGAGGCGCGGCGGCCCGAAGCACTCGCCCCAGCCGGCGCTGCCGTCCTCGCCGACGATTTCGACCAGGCAGGCACCGCGCGTGGCAGCCTCGTTGAACGACCAGTGAAACGGCTCGCTCAGCGGCGCTTCCAGAACATGGATGTTGACCTCGGCGATCTTCATGGCGCGTCTCCCCCCGCGATCGGCGGCACCCGCGCCCAGGCTACGGCTTGTATGGCAGCGGCGAAACGGCCATATCAGCGGGGCGGCGCGATCGGGGCCACTGCCGCGCCGCTTGCCGGCAACCAGCTACGAGGTGCGCAAGAAGCCATGCCCCGCTCTGACGACCCGACGACCGCCAGCTCCCCACCGACCTCCGACGTCGCCTCCAGCCCGGCCGTGAAACGCCAGCAGGAGGCTCGCGGCTCGCGCAACAAGTACGCCCGGCTGGAGGCCCGCGGCGGCTTTCGCCGCACCATCGACAACGATCTCGCCGGCTTCATCGCCCGCCGCGATTCCTTCTACCTGGCCACCGCCAGCGCCGACGGCCAGCCCTACGTACAGCACCGGGGCGGCGCCCCGGGCTTCCTCAAGGTGCTCGATCCCGAGACCCTGGCCTTCGCCGATCTGGCCGGCAACGAGCAGTACGTCAGCATCGGCAACCTGGGGGAGAACGACCGCGTGCAGCTGTTCCTGATGGATTATGCCAACCGCCGGCGGATCAAGCTGTGGGGCACGGCCCGGGTGATCGAAGACGACGCGGCGCTGCTGGCCCGGCTCACCGACGACGGCGCGGCGGCCCCCGAACGCGCCATCGTGATCCAGGTCGGCGCCTGGGACGTGAACTGCCCGCGCCACATCGAGCCGCGCTTTTCCGAGGCCGAATTGGCGCCGGCGATCGGCAAGCTGCACCAGCGCATCACCGAGCTGGAGGCCGAGGTCGCCGCGCTGCGGGGCGACGCCGGGTCGTCCTGACCGGAACCGATCGGCCCCGGCGGCCGTCAGCGAGCCGCCGCCGGCGATCGCCCAGAGCGCGATTCGTCGCGACCTAACGCGATATTAACCCTGACCCGGATAGCGTGCAGACAACGGGCACCCCGCACGCAAGGACCACATCATGACCATGCCAAACCCCGCGCCGGAGAGCGACGACGCCGGCAGCGTCGACGCCGGCGATCCGATCGCCCAGGTGCTGCAGGAGCTGGAGGCCGAACTTGGCCAATTGGGCCGGTTCTCACAGGAGATCGAAGCCATCGCCCAGCAGACCAAGCTGTTGGCCCTGAACGCCACCATCGAAGCCGCCCGCGCCGGAGAGGCGGGACGGGGCTTCGCCGTGGTCGCCGGCGAGGTGAAGAGCCTGTCCGGCCAGACCGAGACGGCGACCAAGGAGATCTCCGAGGTGCTGAGCCGCCTGAAGGAGAAGACCGGTCGCTTGAGCCAGTTGACTCACGAGGAGATATCCGGCGGCGACAGCACATCGCATGGCGGTGCCAGCAGCCATACATCGCCCGTTACCGCATCCACCCCCGCGACCGGTGGTGGCGTCATCATGGCCGATGCGGCCACCGCTTCGGCGCCGCCGACCGCGGCCACGGGAGACCAGGCGCCGCCGGTGACGGCCGAGCAGGCGTGGCTGGTGCAGGAATCGTTCGCCCTGGTCGAGCCGATCGCCGAGACCGCGGCCGAGCTGTTCTACAACAGGCTGTTCGAGCTGCGTCCCGAGTTCCGGGCCCTGTTCACCCGCGACATGAAAGAGCAGGGCAACATGCTGATGCAGACCCTGAAGCTGGCCGTGGCCGGCCTGGGCGATCTGAACAAGCTGGTCCCGGCGCTGAAGACGCTGGGCGGACGGCACCGCGAGTACGGCGTCAAGGACGCCGACTATGTCGACGTTGCCAACGCCCTGCTCTGGACCCTGGAACAGGGCCTCGGTGACGCCTTCACGTCGGAGGTCAAGGACGCCTGGACCGCCGTCTACACCGCACTGGCACAGGTCATGCTGGAAGGCGCCCACGAACTGAGCGACGACTGAGGCCGTCGCATCGCGCTCAACTCCGCCGGGCCGGCAGCACCCGCAGCATCGAATCGCTGACGCCGCCGTCGGCGACGATGTTGGCGCCGGCCAGATAGCCCGCATCGGGCCCGAGCAGGAAGCAGATCGCGCCGGCGATGTCGCGATCGGGATCAGCGATGCGGCCGGCCGGCACCATCGCTTCGCGGCGGGCCCGAAAATCGTCGTCCTGGTAGTTCGCCGCCGTCATCGGTGTCAGCACCATGCCCGGTGAAACGCAATTGACGCGGACCCCGTCACCGCCCCATTCCTGCGCCATCAGCCGGGTCAGCATGATCAGCCCCGCCTTGCTGACGCTGTAGGCGCCCAGCCCCGGCTGCGGCTGCAACCCCGACATCGACCCGACGGTGACGATGGCGCCGCCCGACTGTTTGAGCGCCGGATGGGCGGCCTGGCACAGCAGCCAAACGGCCCGCAGGTTTACTGCGAACAGCTGTTCCCATTCGGGCAGTTGCAGGTCGAGCAGGCTGCCGGTGCGGGAGATGCCGGCGTTGGCGACCACAGCGTCAAGACCGCCGAAGCGTGCCACGGCCTGCGCCACCAGATCCGACGGCACCAGCGGATCGGCCAGATCGCCGGTCAGCGCCAGTACGTCCGCACCCTGTGCCGACAGGTCGCGCTGCAACGTCTCGAGTTCCTCCGGGTGGCTCGCACCGCAGGCGGCAAGACGCAACGGCGTCCCTGCCGCCGCGGCCCCACCCGCCAGCCGATGGCATACCGCACGGCCGATGCCGCGGCCCGCGCCCGTCACCAGTACCCGCATCACCTGTCCTCCCAGTTCGGCTGCTCTACCGTTTTTCTTGTCGCCTTTGACAGGCCGGGCGCAAAGACGTGAAATGTCCCGGCATGTCGCGGTGCGCAAGGCGGGCCCGAACGACGCCGGCAACCGCCCATCAGCGCCGCCAGGCCGAATGGCCAACCAGCAAAGGATGGAACCCCATGAGCGAGCGTGGCAACTCCCCCGCCAGCCGGGATATCGCCCACTACCTGCATCCCTATACCAACCTGGCGCTGCATGAACAGAACGGCCCGCACATCGTGACCCGGGGCCGCGGGATCTACGTGACCGACGATGCCGGCAAGGAATACATCGAAGGCCTGGCGGGCCTGTGGTGCACCGCCTTCGGCTTCGGCGAGGAGGAACTGGTCGAGGCGGCGGTGCAGCAGCTCCGCGTGCTGCCCTACTACCACGGCTTTGCCGGCAAATCCGTCGACCCGGCGATCGACCTGGCGGAAAAGCTGAAGGAGATCGCGCCGGTTGAGTTCTCCAAGGTGTTCTTCGCCAACTCGGGCTCCGAGGCCAATGACAGCGTCGTCAAGATGGTCTGGTACTACAACAACGCCATCGGCCGGCCGGAGAAGAAGAAGTTCATCTCGCGGCTGCGCGGCTATCACGGTGTCACCGTCGCCGCCGGCAGCCTGACCGGATTGCCCTATGCCCAGGCCGATTTCGACCTGCCGCTCGACTTCGTCCGCCACACCATGACCCCCGACTACTATCGTGAAGGCGAGCCCGGCGAATCAGAAGAGGACTTCGCCAGCCGCTGCGCCCAGGCGCTCGAAGACCTGATTGTCGAAGAAGGCCCGGAGACCGTCGCGGCATTCATTGCCGAACCGGTGATGGGCGCCGGTGGCGTGGTGATCCCGCCCAAGACCTACTTCGAAAAGGTCCAGGCCGTGCTGAAGAAGCACGACGTGCTGATGGTCGCCGACGAAGTGATCTGCGGCTTCGGCCGTACCGGCAACATGTGGGGCAGCCAGACCTACGGCATCAAGCCCGACATCCTGACTTGCGCCAAGGCTCTGTCGTCGGCCTACCTGCCGATCTCGGCGGTCATGATCAGCGAGGAGATCTACCAGGCCTTGCGCAGCAACTCGGAGAAGCTGGGCGTGTTCGGCCACGGCTACACCTATTCGGCCCATCCCGCCTGTGCCGCGGTGGCGCTGCGGGCGCAACAGCTGATGGAGGAGCGCAACATGGTCGCGCACGTACGCGCCGTGGCGCCGCGCTTCGCCGAACGGATCGGTCAGTTCGCCGAACATCCGCTGGTCGGCCACACCCGCGCGGTCGGCCTGATCGGTGCCGTGGAACTGGTCGCGGACAAGGACAGCAAGCGCAAGTTCGACGCCAGCGCCAAGATCGGCCCGCTGGTCCAGCAGACGGTGCAGGAGCATGGTCTGATCGTGCGCGCCCTGCCCGGCGACGTCATCGGTTTCTGCCCGCCGCTGATCATCGACGAGGCGCAGATCGACGAGATGTTCGATCGCTTCGACCGGGCGATGGCGGAGATGACCCGGACCCTGCGCGCCCAGGGTCAGGCGGCGCAGTAGCCGACCCGGAATGCGCAAAAGAAACGGGCCGGCGCTTTTGGTGCCGGCCCTTGAGGCGCCGGCCTTTGGGGCCGGCGTGGCAACAGGGAAACTGTCAGGTCGCGAAACCTAGTTCTTGCTTGCGCCGCAGGGATTGCAGGCCCGCTTGGCGCCACAGGGGTTCTTCGCCGCGCAAGGATTGCAGGCCTTCGCTGCCGCGCACGGGTTCTTGGCCGCGCAGGGATTGCAGGCGCGCTTGCCGGCGCAGGGGTTACAGGCCTTCTTCGGGGCGCAGGCGGCAACGGCCGCCGGCAGGGACGCGGCCGCCGTGAAGGTGGCGATGCCGGCAGCGGTCAGGATGCGTTTCAGCATTGGGATGCCTCCGAGTTACGAGCGTGTTGTTGCGATCGCTGAAACTTGCGGGCTTTTCCCTGCGAACGCCAATCAATTGCCTATCACGACGGCTTGAATGCCTAAGCGCCGCCGAAACCGGCAGAAAACAGCCGCTGATGGCAGGTTCAGGTCACCGCGTGGGCGTCGTCGAAAGCGGTGAGGAAGCTGGCTAGGTTGGCCCCCAGTTCGTCGCACAGATAGCCGCCTTCCTGGACCAGCACGGTGGGCAGGCCGATGGCGGCAATCGCTCTGGCGATTCGGGCAAAGCCGTCGGTGGTGATGCCGAGGATGCCCAGCGGATCGTGCTCCTGGGCATCAAGCCCAAGCGACACCAGCAGCGCCGCCGGTCGGAAGGCAACGAGTGCCGTCAGGGCGTCGTCCAGTGCGCGCAAGTAGGCCGCATCACCGGTACCCGGCGGCAGTGGCAGGTTCAGGTTGCAGCCGACGCCGGCCCCGTCGCCGGTTTCATCGGCGTAGCCGGCGAAGAACGGATAGAAGGCCGACGGGTCGCCGTGCAGCGAGCAGAAGAACACGTCGGCCCTCTGGTAGAAGATCCCCTGCGTACCGTTGCCGTGATGGACATCGACGTCGAGGATCGCCAGGCGCGGAAACCGTTCGCGCAAGGCCTCGGCGGCGATCGCCACGTTGTTCAGATAGCAGAAGCCGCCAGCCATGTCGGCGAAGGCATGGTGTCCCGGCGGCCGGCACAGAGCGTAGGCCGACGCGGCACCACCGTGGACCAGGCCGGCCGCCGTCAGGGCGGTTTCGGCCGAAGCCAGGGCCGCCGGCCAGGTGCCGGCCCCGATCGGGCAGCCGGTATCGGCCATGTAGTACCCAGCCCGGCCGACGATGCCGGCCGGCAGGCGCCGCATATGGCGACCGGGATGCACGTTGGGGATGATCTCGTCGCCAGCCCCGCCGAGCCGTTGCCAGTCGGCCAGCCCCTGCTCAAGAAAGGCCAGGTAGCCAGCGTCGTGCACGGCGGCAATCGCCGCGGTGTCCGGGCTGTCGGGCGGTGCCACGTCGAACCCCGCCCGGCGCACCGCCGCCAGCAGGCGGTCGGCCCGTTCCGGCCGTTCCGGCGACGGACGCAGGCGGCCGGCCGAGATGAAGTTGTCGGGGGCGTGCCGCCGGTGCTCGTCGCTGTAGATCACCTGCATCGTCGGGTCCGCCCGCTCAGACGTGCTGACCGCCGTTGATGTGGATCTCGGCGCCGTTGACGTAGCTCGACTGGTCGGTGCAGAGGAAGTAGATCGTCTTCGCCACTTCTTCCGGCGTGCCGAGCCGGCGCATCGGGATCGTCGGCGCCAGCTTCTCTTCCGTGTCCGGGGACAGGATCTCGGTCTTGATCTCGCCGGGCGCGATCGCGTTGACGCGAATGCCGTGCGGCGCGAAGTCCGACGCCATCTCGCGGGTCAGCGCCGCCAGCGCCGCTTTGGAGGTGGCATAGGCCGTGCCTGCGAACATGTGCACCCGGCTGCCGGCGATCGAGGTCACGTTGACGATGGAGCCATGGCCGCGCTCGAGCTGAGGCAGCAGGCCGCGCGCAAGCATGATTGGGGCGTAGAAGTTGACCTGGAATACGTGCGACCAGGTCGGCACGTCGGTGGTCAGGCTGGACAGCCGCTCCCCCTCGGGCCCTTTGGGTGAAATCCCGGCGTTGTTGACCAAGGCATTGAGTGGCGCGTCACCGAGGCGGGCCTGCAGTTCGGCAATGCCGCGCTCGACATCCGCCGGGTCGGAAAGGTCGATCTGCAGGTGATCCTCGGGCCCGGCCTCCCAGGGGCAGTCCTCCGGGAACGGATGCCTCGAACAGGTGATAACGCGCCAGCCGGCGCTGGAGAACCGCTTCACCGTGGCATGGCCGATGCCCCGGCTGGCGCCGGTCAGGACCAGGGTACGCCTCTGCGTCGCTTCGTTGCTTGCCATGCCCCATTATCTAGCAGCTTCTGCCGCCGGCGCCAGCGTGCAAGGCAGTTCAGGCCGCAGGCGGCACCCGCCGTGAGATGACGTGGCCGGCCTCGGCGACGATGGCATCGACGGTGCCGGTCGCATCCAGGCGATGCCAATGCACGTCCTCGCTGCCCTTTGCCAGCTGCTGGCGCAGTACCGGGACGTCGGCATCGGAGGCATCACCGCGGCGCCCGTGTACCCGCGCCTCGAGCACCGCCGCCGGGGCCTCGAGCCAGAGGCCGACGAACGGCAATCCAGTAGCAGCAGCAACAGCTTCCAGCGCCTCCCGGTCGGCCGCCCGGTCGTGCACGGCATCGGCGATCGCGGCGTAACCGGCCTGGCCGACAGAGGCGGCGCGCCCGCGCAACTCCGCATAGACACGGGCACTGACGCTCGGCGCATAAGCCTCCGGCGGCAGGGCCTGCTCCGGCTCCACACCGTGCAGCAGCTTGCGGATCTCGTCGCTGCGCAGGCAGACCGCCCCTGGCGGGGGGCCCAGCACCGGGGCCAGGGCTGCCGCAACGGATGACTTGCCACTGCCGGAGAAGCCGCCGATGCCAACCAGCAGTGCCGGCCGGGGCGCGAGGACATCGGCCGCCAGCGCGAGGTACTGACGCGCCTCGGCCTGCAGCGGCGCGGGCGCTGTCGCCGTCTGCGCCATCGTCGCCGAGACATGCGCCCGGATCGCCGCCCTGAGCGACAGGAACAACGGCAGCGCCGCAAGCCCTTCGAAATCACCGGTGCGCAGCAGATAGCGGCCCATCACCCGGTTGGCTTCACGCCGCAGGTCACGATGCCAAAGATCCATCAGCAGAAAGGCCAGGTCATAGAGCACATCGGTGCGGGCCAGGCGATCGTCGAACTCGATCGCGTCGAACAGGCGCGGCATGTCGCCGTCCAGGAAGATGTTCCGCAGGTGCAGGTCGCCATGGCAGTGGCGCACGTAACCGTCGGCCTGTCGGCGCATCAGCAACGGCTGGCACCGTGCCACGGCGTCCTCGACAGCGTCGTGCAGCTGTTCGGCTGCCGCGGCATCGAAGATGGCCGGGACGTAGCGCGCGATCATGCCGGCGTTGACGCCGGCCACGCGCGCCATTTCCTCGGCGCCGCCGCGATCGGTAAAGACCTCGGCCCGGTTGTGGAAAGCCGCCACCTCGTCGGCCAGGCGCAATGCCAGTGCACCGTCGAAGCGGCCGTCTCGGGCGACAGTGTCAAGCAGGGCATCGTCCGGGAACCGCCGCATGTGCACGGTCCAATCGACGACCTCGCCGTCGCCGCCCAGTTTCAGCCGGCCGTCAGCGGTCCGCGTTACCGGCACCAGCCCGAGGTAGTGGTCCGGCGCCGTGCGCCGGTTCAACCGCAGTTCGTTCTCGCAAGCCTGGCGCCGCAGGGCCAGGGTGGAGAAGTCGAGAAACGGCAATGCCACCGCCCGCTTCAACTTGTAGGCGTCGTCACCCACCAGAAATACGTGTGCCGCATGGGTATCGTGACGGTCGACGGCCTGTTCTGCCGGCAGGCCGTAACTCGCCGCCTGGCCGAGGAAGGCGACGACTTCGCGCTGTTCGTCAGCTTCCGCTCGACTGGAAATGCGAGTGTTCCTCCGGCAACCCCGCCGGATCCTGGTGAATGATCACTTCCGCGCCCGGGAACGCCTCCAGAAGCTGCAGTTCGACGGCGTCTGCGATGTCGTGCGCGCGATTGAGCGGCATCTCACCGTCCATTTCCAGGTGCAGCTGGATGAACGTGTGCACCCCCGACGAACGGGTCCGCAGGTCGTGCAGGGCGACGACCTCGGGATGCGCGGTGGCGATATCTTCGATCTGCTGGCGCTGCTCATCCGGCAATTCTCGGTCCATGAGCTGGTCGAGCGATTGCCGGACGATGCCCCACGCCGTCCAGACGATGTAGATCGCAATGCCAATGGCAAAAATCGGGTCGGCAAAGGTCCAGCCGAACCAGAACGACAGCACGACGGCGAGGATCACGCCGAGGTTGGCGAGCAGGTCGGCACGGTAGTGCAACGAGTCCGCCGACACTGCCAGCGAGCCGGTGCGGCGGACGACCCAGCGCTGAAAGGTCAGCAGCGCCAGGGTCAGCACGATCGAGAGCACCATCACGGCGACGGCGATTTCGCCGCTGACCACCGGGCGCGGCGACAGCAATCGGGGAATGGCCTCGAACAGCAGGAACACGGCCGAACCGATCACGAAGGCGGACTGCGCCAGCCCGGCCAGCGCCTCCGCCTTGCCATGGCCAAACCGATGTTCCTGATCGGCCGGCGTCAGGGCATGCGCTACCGCCCACAGATTGAACAGCGAGGCAGCCAGATCGAGCCCGGAATCGACCAGCGAACTGAGCACGGCGACCGAGTCGGTCAGCCACCAGGTGATCAGCTTGGCGGCGACCAGGATGACGGCGACGCTGACGGAGGCATAGGTCGCCGCGCGCATCAGCGCGCCATTGCGCGCCGGCGCGTCGCTGGCCGGCGAGGTCTTACTGAGCACCGTGTCCTGCAAACCGGATCCGCGGCTTCGTTATCGGATTAACGACATGATCTAGCCTCTTTATGCTACCACAGCACTGCATCGGACAAGGGCGATGGCACCTCTGTCCGCATCGCATCGCTGGCGCCAAAGCCCTATATTGAAGGCGGCGGTGTTTAGCCGGGTTCGGACTTCGGGCTGCGACGGACCAGCCCCGGCGATTGTCCCGAGCAACTATGAGGCAGAGAACTGACATGCGTGCAAAGTGTATAGCCGCGCTCGCCGTGGCGGCGCTGGCCGTTTCCGCCTGCGAGGATGCAGGCACGAAGCAAACCGTCGGCACCCTTTTGGGCGCGGCCGGCGGCGCGGTTGCCGGCTCACAGATCGGCTCCGGCAGCGGACAGATCGTGGCCACGGCGGCCGGAACCCTGCTTGGCGCCTGGCTCGGCAGCGAGATCGGCAAGTCCCTGGACCGGGCAGACAAACTGGCGATGCAGCAGACCACCCAGCAGGCGTTGGAGACGGCGCCGTCGGGGACCTCGAGTTCGTGGCGCAATCCGGACTCGGGCCATGGCGGTACGGTGACCCCCAAGCCGGCCTATACCAACGCCAGCAACGAAGTCTGTCGCGACTTCGAGCAGACGGTCACCATCGAAGGCGAGACCGAAACGGCCTACGGCACGGCATGTCGGCAAGCCGATGGCAGCTGGAAGATCATCAGCGGCTGAGCTTCCCGCCGCGCAGCGGCAGGCAATTGGGCGGGTTGTATGGTCCTACCGGCTGACTGCGTGTGTGGCGCTGGCGCTGGTGGCGGTCCTGGTGCTTGGCCCGGCCAACGCAGACACCGGCGAGACACCGGCGTCGATTCTGGAACCGCTGCCGAGCCTGAGCGAGCGCCAGGCGCAGTTCGAGGCGGCGCTGTCCGCCTATGATGGCGGCGATTATCGTGCCGCGTTCCGTCAATGGCTGCCACTGGCCCGCCTGGGTGACCCGGCGGCACAGCGCAATGTCGGCCATCTGTATCGCCAGGGCCTGGGCGTGACGCAGGACTTCGCCCGGGCAGCGCAATGGTACCGTCGCGCAGCGGATTCAGGTCTGCCACAGGCACAGGCCAATCTGGCAATGATGTACCTGCGTGGCCAAGGCGTGCGCGAAGATCCAACCGTGGCCGCGCGCTGGTTCCTTGCCGCGGCCCTGCAGCAACATGCCCGCGCGCAGTACAATCTGGGGCTGATGTACTTCCGCGGCGTGGGCGTGGAACGCAACGAAGCCAATGCTGCCGGCTGGTTCTACCTCGCGGCAAAGGGCGGGCACGAACCGTCGCTGGCCGCGCTCGCGCAACTGGTGCCGGTGCTGTCCGGCCCGCAAGGACCGATGCCGGCGCCCGAACCGGAACCTGACGGCGCGCCGGCTGCAACGCCGCCGCCGGCCGCGCGCCTGCCGGAAACCGGCACCGCCGTCGCGGCCGTGTCTCCGCCGGCCACGGCAGCACCGGCACCGAGGACGGTCCAGCCCGCGCCGGTTGCCAGCGTGCCCGCGACCAAGCCAGATGACCCGCTTGAGCGCCGGTCGCTGATGAGGCGCTTCCTGTCGTTGTTGGCCGAGCCGGACGAGAACCTCGGCAACCAGATCGAGCGCCTGCCCGCCGCTGCGCTGCGCAGCCCGGTCGACCAGGAGCCGCCGGCCGCCCAGCGGCAACCCCAGCCTTTCAGCTTTGACGACGCGGCCGTCGCCGCCTTCCTGCGTCGATTGTTGCGGGGCGAAGATGCGGTCGTGCCGCAGCCACTTGCGACCGATCCGCCACGGCCGGAGGTAATCGACCCGCCATGACGACGGCGCAGCCGAGAGATGACCGGTCTTTAACCCTTTGTGACCGATCCCATATTAGCTTCGGCGGGGGCTCAACGCCGGTCGATGCCCCGTAGTACAACTTATGCGAGGAAGAACGAGCAGTATGCACGACCCTTACGAGGTATTGGGCGTGGACCGGAACGCCAGTGACGGCGAGATCAAGAAGGCTTACCGCAAGCTGGCGAAAGAACTGCACCCCGACCTGAATCCCGGCGACGCCAAGACCGCCGAACGCTTCAAGGACGTGTCGGCGGCCTACAAGATCCTGGGCGACAGCGACCTGCGCGGCAAGTTCGACCGTGGCGAGATCGGCGCCGATGGTCGCGAGCGGTCACAGTTCCGCTATGAGTATGCGGGCGGTCAGGGGCGCGGCCCCCGGGGCGACGAAGGGTTTGCCGGCTTCGACTTCTCTAACATCGACCCGGAAGATATTTTCAGCGAGTTCTTCGGCAATCTGCGCGGCGCGCGCCGCGCCCGGCGGGCCGCCGACAGCCGCCAGCGCGGCGCGGATCGCACCTACAAGATCACCATCGACTTCCTCGATGCGGCCAAAGGTGCGACGCGCCGCATCACCCTGCCCAGCGGCAAGATGCTCGACGTGAAGATCCCGGCCGGCATCGACGACGGTCAGCAGATCCGCCTGAAAGGCCAGGGCCATCCCGGCGCCGGCGGCGGCAGCGCAGGCGACGCCCTGGTGGAAGTCCATGTCACGCCACATCCGGTCTTCCAGCGCGACGGCGACGACATCCGGCTGGAGTTACCGTTGACTCTGCCGGAGGCCGTGCTGGGCGCCCGCATCGAGGTGCCGACCATCGACGGCAAGGTGTCGATGACGATCCCGAAGGGCGCCAACAACGGCCAGGTGCTGCGCTTGAAGGGCAAGGGCGTCGGTAAGGGTACGCGAAGCGAGCGTGGCGACCAGTACGTGGTACTGCGCATCGTGCTGCCGCAGAAGCCCGACGCGGACCTGGAGAACGCCATCGAGAAATGGGCCAAGTCGCACAGCTACGACGTGCGCGGGCAGCTGATGCGCGATCTTTGACGACGGCCCGATCCGGGCATTCGCGGCTGCCGCCAGTCCGGTCGCTTCGCCACCCGGGGGGTTTGCTTTGCCGTCCCCCAGGTTTCGTGTAGGATGCCGCCAAATGGTTGAAACAACAGTCATTTCGGTGGACCTGTCATGACCGACACGGGGCTTATGAGCGGCAAGCGCGGCCTTGTCATGGGCGTGGCGAATGACCGTTCGATCGCCTGGGGCATCGCCAAGACGGTCGCCGAACATGGTGCGGAACTGGCCTTCACCTATCAGGGCGAGGCCTTGGAGAAGCGTGTCAGACCGCTGGCCGCCTCGGTCGGCGCCTCGCTGGTGCTGCCCTGCGATGTTACCGATGACGGCAGCGTCGATTCCGTCTTCGCCACCCTCAAAGAGAGCTGGGGCAGCCTCGACTTCCTGGTCCACGCCATCGCCTACTCCAACAAGGACGAGCTCAAGGGCCGCTACGTCGACAGCACGGCGGACAACTTCGCCATGTCGATGGATATCTCGTGCTACTCGTTCACCGCCGTCTGCCGGCAGGCGCAGGCGCTGATGCCGGACGGCGGCTCGCTGCTGACGTTGACCTATTTCGGCGCCGAGCGGGTGATGCCGCACTACAACGTGATGGGCGTCGCCAAAGCCGCCCTCGAAGCCAGCGTTCGCTACCTGACAGCGGACGTGGGCGAAAGCAATATCCACGTCAATGCAATCTCCGCCGGCCCGATCAAGACCCTCGCCGCGTCGGGAATCGGCGACTTCCGCTATATCCTGAAGTGGAACGAGTACAACTCGCCGCTGCGCCGCAACGTCAGCATCGACGAAGTCGGCGGCGCTGCGCTGTACCTGCTGAGCGACCTGGGGTCCGGCGTTACCGGCGAAATCCACCACGTCGATTGCGGCTACAACATTGTCGGCATGAAGGCCGTGGACGCCCCCGACATCGCAACCGTGTAGGGGCAGCGGCAGCGGCCGGGCGCCGGTTCTGTCGGTCTGGATAACCCATGTCGCACAACACTTTCGGTCACCTTTTCCGGGTTACCACCTGGGGCGAGAGCCATGGTCCCGCGATCGGCTGCGTGATCGACGGGGTGCCGCCGCGCGTACCGCTTTCGGAGACGGATATCCAGCCATGGCTCGACCGGCGTCGGCCTGGCGGCTCGCGCTTCGTGACCCAACGGCGGGAGCCGGACCAGGTGCGCATCCTGTCGGGCACCTTCGAGGGCCAGACCACCGGGACACCCTTGAGCCTGATGATCGACAACGTCGACCAGCGTTCCAAGGACTACAACGAGATTGCCCAGTCCTACCGACCCGGCCACGCCGACTACACCTATGAGCGCAAGTACGGCATTCGCGACTATCGCGGCGGCGGCCGCGCCTCAGCCCGCGAGACCGCCATGCGGGTCGCCGCCGGCGCGGTCGCACGCAAGCTGTTGCCGGACGTGACGATCCGCGGCGCCCTCGTGCAGATCGGCGACAAGCCGATCGACCGGACGCGCTGGCAGTGGGATGCCCGGGACGCCAATCCCTTCTGGTGCCCGGATCCCGAAACCGCTGTGGTTTGGGAGCGCTACCTTGACGACGTGCGCAAGGCCGGCTCGTCCGTGGGCGCCGTGATCGAGGTCCAGGCCACCGGCGTTCCGGCCGGCCTGGGCGCGCCGATTTACGGCAAGCTCGACGCCGACCTGGCGGCGGCGATGATGAGCATCAATGCGGTCAAGGGCGTCGAAATCGGCAACGGCTTCGCCGCTGCCGCGCTGACCGGCGAGGCCAACGCCGACGAACTGCAGCCCGGCAACGATGGCGTCCGCTTCGCCTCGAACAACGCCGGCGGCGTGCTCGGTGGCATCAGCACCGGCCAGGACGTGATCGTGCGCTTCGCCGTCAAGCCGACCTCGTCGATCCTGACGCCGCGCCGCAGCGTGACCCGCGACGGCGAGGCTACCGAGGTCCGCACCAAGGGCCGCCACGACCCTTGCGTCGGCATTCGCGCCGTGCCGGTGGGCGAAGCGATGATGGCCTGCGTGCTCGCCGACCACCTGCTGCGCCACCGCGGCCAGACCGGGGAAGCCGGCTAGCCCGGATTGGCCTGCCGCCCCTCGGCGCGATCAGAGCTCTTTCTCCGCCAGTTCGCGGAAGGCATCGGGGACCGAATGCCGGTTGCCGAGGACGACCGAGCCGTAGCCGATCGCCTCGCGGCCGAAGCGATCCCGCACGGCATCCATGGCGCGATCGACGGCCCAGCGGCAAGCGCCCTTGGTCGTCCCGGGCCGACGCTTGTCATCGTCCAGCCGCAGCGGCAGCTCCAGCTGCAGCGTCGCATTCGGTTCGAGATGCGAAACCGAGATCGCCAGCAGCGAGAGGTGCTTTTCGCCGGGATGATCGGCCAGGGCGGCGCGCACCAGATCCTCGGCGATTTCGGACAGGATCGTGGTCGCCGAAACCGCCGCCGGCAGGGTGATCGAGCGGGTCACGGCACGCAGGTCGGCAAACCGTACCCGAACCGTGACGGTCCGGCCGGCGCGCGACTTTGCCCGCAGCCGCGAGGCCACCCGGTCGGCGAGATAGCGCAGCGTCGGCCGGTACACGTCTGCGCTGGCGGGACTGCGGCCGAGCGCCGACTGCGCACCGACAGAGTGCGCGCGCCGGGGCGCGACTACGGCTCGGGGATCCTGATTCTGCGCCAAGGCCGCAAGCTTGCGCCCCACGGCGCCGCCCAGAAGCCGCGCCAGCGAGCGCTCAGAGGTCCGCGCCAACTGGCCGATCGTATGGACGCCCATGCCGGCCAGCCGCGCCTTGGCGACCGGCCCCACCCCCCACATCAGCCCGACCGGCAGATCGTGCAGAAATCCGTGTTCCGTCCCCGGATGGACGACGACCAATCCGTCGGGCTTGGCCACTTGCGAGGCGATCTTCGCGAGATGCTTGGTTCGCGCCACGCCCAGCGAGATCGCCAGGCCCAGCTCGCACCGAACCCGTCTGCGGATCGTCTTCGCCATGTCTTGCGCCGGTCCGAAGAGGTGCTCCGAGCCCGCGACATCGGCAAAGGCCTCGTCTATGGAGGTCCTCTCGACGCGCGGCGTGAAATCACCGAGCACGGCGATTGCGGCATCGCCCAACCGTTGATATTCCGCGAAATGGCCAGAGACGAATTTCAGGTCCGGACAGAGCGCACGTGCCTGCCGTCCGGGCATGCCGCTGCGCACGCCGAAGGCCTTGGCTTCGTAGGATGCCGCAAGCACGACGCCGCCGCCGACCGCAACCGGCCTGCCGCGCAAGGACGGGTCGAGCAGCTGCTCTACCGAGGCGTAGAAGGCATCGAGATCCGCGTGCAGGATCGAGGCGCTGGCAGACATGGGCACGGGTCGACGAAAGCCGTGTTCGGGCATAGGAACATAAAGTGAACATCTGGGATCATTGTCAAGCCGCCATTGCCATCAGGTCAATGGCGTTGCCACTATTGCCCGCCCAGCAGGCGAGACGAAAAGAAGCGCTGAGGAGTGCAGGATGGCTGTCGTACCCATCATCGACATCGCGCCTTTCTTGAACGGCGACGAAGGCGACAAGAGACAGGTCGCCGAAGACGTAGATACGGCCTGTCGCGAAATCGGCTTTCTGCTCGTCGCCGGCCACGGCGTTTCCGCCGATCTGATTCGAAACATGTACGAGGTGTCGGCGGAATACTTCGCTTTGCCATTCTGGGAAAAGATGCAGTTCAAGATGCCGCCGGACCGCTACCGCGGCTACACGCCCTATGGTGCGGAGGCACTCTCCTACAGCCTGGACCAGGCCTCAGCGCCGGATTTGAAGGAATCCTTCAGCATGGGTCCCTTCGACCACGCCATGGACGCCTATCATTTCGGCCCGGACGGTTATCGCTACTTCGCACCGAATTCCTGGCCCGAACGGCCGGCGGAGATGCGAGAGGTCTGGCAGCACTACTATGCCGAGATGGACCGCCTGGCCCGGGATCTGATGCGGATCTTCGCGGTCGCGCTGCACATGCCCGAAGAGTGGTTTGTCGACAAGATCGACCGTCACATCACGAATTTCAGCGTGATCCACTATCCGCCGCAAACCGCGCCGCCGCAGCCGGGCCAGTTGCGTGCCGGCGCCCACAGCGACTACGGCAGCCTGACGATCGTGCATACCGATAGCGACGTGGGCGGCCTCCAGGTTCAGCAGAAGGATGGCAACTGGGCGGACGTCCCGATCTCGGACAGCGCGTTCGTCATCAACCTGGGTGACCTGATGGCGGAATGGACCAATGACCGCTGGGTCTCCACCATGCACCGGGTCGCCAATCCGCCGGCTCAATCGAATTCGGCCAAGACGTCGCTGCTGTTCTTCCACCAGCCCAACTATGACGCGGTCATCGAGTGCATCCCGAGCTGCACCGGGCCCGGCAATCCACCGCGCTACGGCCGGACCACGTCAGGTGAACACGTCACCATGAAGATCAACAAGCACCGCACCGACTGACGGCCCGGCCCCGCGCCCGGACGCGCATAGTGGCGCTGCGGGTCGTCTGATACAGGGGTCGAAACGGCCCGCCGGGTCCTTTCGAAACACCCGCCAAGCCTCCGAGGAAACGCCATGTCTCAGCCCGACCACGTCCACGCCTTGAACGTTGCCGACCGCCAGAACCTCGACGACCGCCGGCAGAAGTACCTGGCCGTGCTGGAAGAGAAGTTGGGCTTCGTGCCCAACGTGATCCAGGCCTACAGCTTCGACAACGAGAAGCTCAAGACCTTCGCCGACTTCTACAATAACCTGATGCTGGGTCAATCGGGCCTGAGCAAGCTGGAACGGGAGATGATCGCCGTTGTCGTCTCCTCGATCAACCGCTGCTACTACTGCCTGACCGCGCACGGGGCGGCCGTGCGCGCGCTGGCCGACGATCCGGTGCTGGGCGAGCTGCTGGTGATGAACTACCGGGTGGCCGAGCTGCCGGCGCGCCAGCGGGCGATGCTCGACTTCGCCGCCAAACTGACCGAGCAGCCGGAGACGATCCAGGAGAGCGACCGACAGGCGCTCCGCGATGCCGGCTTCAACGACGAAGAGATCTGGGACATCGGCGCCGTCGCCAGCTTCTTCAACATGAGCAACCGCATGGCCAGCGCCGTCGACATGATGCCGAACCGGCAGTATCACGGACAGAATCGATAGACCGAACGCCACCCGGACACTGGCTCTGACGTCATGGCACGCGCGCATCTCCACGGCCTTGCCGCCCTGCTGCTGATCGCCGGCGGCCTGTTGTTCGTGCTCACGGACACGGTTGCCGCTGCCGCGATCGGCCTGGTCTGCATCGCCGCCGCCGGGATCCTCATGCTGCTGGCGCGTGGCCGTTCCTGATCAGCGACGGAACACGGCCACCAGTTCCAGGTGCGAGGTCCAGAGGAACTGGTCGACCGGCGTCACCCGTTCCAGCCGATAGCCGGCATCGACCAGCACCCGGGCGTCCCGGGCAAAGGTCGCGGGATTGCAGGATACGGCGACCACCAACGGTACACCTGAACCGGCGATCTCGGTCGCCTGGGCCAGCGCACCGGCCCGCGGCGGGTCGAACAGCACGGCATCGAAGCCCGCAAGCTCGCCAGCCGACAACGGCCGGCGCTGAAGATCGCGACGCTCGACGGTGATCCGCTTGAGACCGCGCGCGGCGTTGGCCGCGGCCGACAGCGCCGCAACCGCCGCCGCATCGACGTCGACCGCGGCAACCTGCGCCTGCTGCGCCACGGCGAAGCTGAAGGCGCCAATGCCGGCGAACAGATCAGCCACGCGGGAAACGCCGGCAGCGGCCGCGAGCACTTCGCCGACCAGTGTCGCCTCGCCCTCGCGCGTCGCCTGCAGGAAGCCGCCGACCGGCGGCACTGCCGCAACCCCGCTGAAGGTCAGCCGTGGCGTGCGCCGGGTGATCACGACATCCGCCACCGCACCGGCCGCGACGCGGGCCCAGTCCGCCGCGTCGGCCGCTGCCGCGATCGCCGTGCGTGCCTGCAGCTCTTCGGCCAGTACGTCCGTCAGCCAGATGTCGAGACCGTCCTCGGTCTCCGTCACCTGGACATCGGTGGTCTTCGATTGCCATGGCAGGGTTGCGAGCAGAGCGCGCAACGCCGGCAAGGCAGCGACGACCGCCGGCCGCAGCACCGGACAGCCGTACAGCGGCACGATCCGGTGGCTGCGGGCGGCGTTGAAGCCGAGCGACACGGCGCCGCGGCGTCGCCGCGCGGCAAAGCGTGCGCGGCGCCGGCTGGCCGGCGGCGACATCGACAGCTCACCGACGCTCACCCCGCCCAGGCCGCGCCGATGCAGGGCGGAGAGCAGCAGGCCCCGCTTCCACGCCTGGTACCGTGCAGTGGCGATGTGCTGCACGCTGCAACCGCCGCACTCGCCGAAATGACCACACGCCGGCTCGCGGCGATCGGGGCCGGCGGCGAGGACTTCCTCGATCCGGGCCCGCCGCACGCCGGCGTGGACCGACGGCTCGCTCACCTGCAGATGATCGCCCGGGGCGGCATAGGCCACATAGAGCGGTCCCGCCGGCGTGTGCGCGACGCCGTCACCGCGGCCGCCCAGGTCGCTGATGGTCACCTCAGGCATCGAACCGCGCCGCGATCAGAAACTCGCGATTGCCTTCAGGGCCGGTGATCGGGCTCTCGGCAAGATCCAGAACCCGCCAACCCGGCCTGGCCGCAAGCCAGGCGCGGATCCGCTTGCAGACCTTGGCCTGCAGGCTCGGGTCACGGACGACACCGCCCCTGCCCACACGTCCCTTGCCGACCTCGAACTGCGGCTTGATCAGCGCCACCAGCCACGCGCCCGGCGCGGCGAGTGCCAATGGCGCCGGTAGCAACGTCTGCAGGCCGATGAAGCTGGCATCGCAGACGATCAGGTCGACCGGCTCGGGGACGTCATCTCGGCTCAGGTAGCGCGCGTTGAGCCGTTCCAACACCACGACGCGCGAGTCGTTGCGCAGCTTCCAGTCGAGCTGACCGTGGCCGACATCGACGGCATAGACCCGCGCCGCGCCATGCTGCAGCAAGACGTCCGTGAAACCGCCGGTCGAGGCGCCGACGTCGAGGCAGACCATGCCGTCGGGGTCGAGGGCAAACCGTTCCAGGGCGTGCGCCAGCTTGATGCCGCCGCGGGAGACCCAGGGATGGGCCGGACCACGGACCTGCAGCTGGATATCGGCGGCGACGCTCTGACCGGACTTGTCGAGGCGCTGTTCGCCGGTGAACACCTGACCGGCCATGATCAGGGCCTGGGCCTGGCTGCGGCTTTCTGCCAGGCCGCGCGCAACCAGCAGCGCGTCGAGGCGGCTCTTTGGCGCCCGGCTCTTGCCGCCGGCCATGCCGCTCAGGCCCGGCGCGGGGCCTCCGCCAGATCGGCACGGCCCAGGGCGCGCAACGCCGTCGCGACGATCTGCGGCGCGTTCAGTCCCGCCGCGTCGTACATCACCGCCGGCGTGTCCTGATCGATGAACAGATCGGGCAACACCATCGGTCGGATCTTCAGGCCCTGATCGAGCATGCCCGCGGTCGCCAGGAACTGCATCACATGGCTGCCGAAGCCGCCGACCGCGCCTTCTTCGACCGTGAGCAGCACCTCGTGTTCCGCCGCCAGCCGGCGCACCAGGTCCTGGTCCAGCGGCTTGGCGAAGCGGGCGTCGGCGACGGTGGTCGAGTACCCCCGTGCCATCAGCTCGTCCGCCGCCTTCAGGCATTCCTGCAGGCGTCCGCCCAGCGACAACAGGGCAACGGTGTTGCCCTCGCGCAGCACCCGGCCACGGCCGAGCTCGAGCGGCTCGGGCATCTCCGGGATCTCGACGCCGACGCCCTCCCCGCGCGGATAACGGAAGGCGCAGGGGCGGTCGTCGATCTGCACGGCCGTGGCGACCATCCGGGTCAGCTCTGCCTCGTCGGCCGCCGCCATGACGACGAAACCAGGCAGGCAGGACAGGTAGGTCAGGTCGAAGGCACCGGCGTGAGTCGGTCCGTCGGCGCCGACCAGCCCGGCACGGTCGATGGCGAAGCGGACCGGCAGGCGCTGGATGGCGACGTCATGCACGACCTGGTCGTAGCCGCGTTGCAGGAAGGTGGAGTAGATCGCCGCGAACGGCTTGCAGCCATCGGCGGCGAGGCCGGCGGAGAAGGTCACGGCATGCTGCTCGGCGATGCCGACGTCGAAGCAACGGTCGGGAAACTGCTCGGCAAACAAATCGAGGCCGGTCCCCGACGGCATGGCCGCGGTGATCGCGACGATCTTGTCATCGCGCTCGGCTTCCTTGATCAGTTGCCGGGCGAACACCTTGGTATAGCTCGGCGCGTTGCTCGACGGCTTGGACAGCGTCCCGGTGACCACGTCGAACTTGCCGACGCCGTGATACTTGTCATCGGCCGCTTCCGCCGGTTCGTAGCCCTTGCCTTTCTGCGTCACCACATGGACCAGGATCGGCCGCGTGCGACGGGCGTCGCGCACGTTCTTCAGCACCGGCAGCAGATGGTCCAGGTTGTGACCGTCGATCGGGCCGACGTAGAAGAAGCCGAGTTCTTCGAACAGGGTCCCGCCGGCAATCATGCCGCGGGCATACTCCTCGGCCCGCTTGGCCGTGCGCTCGACGGTATCCGGCATGTGCTTGGCCAACTGCTTGGCAAAATGGCGCAGGCCCCGGTATGGCCGCGACGAGATCAAACGCGACAGATAGGCGCTCATGGCGCCAACCGGCGGGGCGATCGACATGTCGTTGTCGTTGAGGACGACGATCAGCCGCGTGTCCATCGAGCCGGCGTTGTTCATCGCCTCGTAGGCCATGCCGGCGCTCATGGCGCCGTCGCCGATCACCGCGATGACGTTGTTGTCGCGGCCGTCCAGATCCCGACCGACCGCGAAGCCCAGGGCGGCAGAAACCGAGGTCGAGGAATGGGCCGCGCCGAACGGGTCGTACTCGCTTTCCGCGCGCTTGGTGAAACCGGACAGACCACCACCCTTGCGCAGGGTCGGCATCCGCTCACGGCGGCCGGTCAGGATCTTGTGCGGATAGCACTGATGGCCGACGTCCCAGATCAGGACGTCGTCCGGCGTGTCGAAGACGTGGTGCAAAGCCACCGTCAATTCGACGACGCCGAGTCCGGCGCCCAGGTGTCCGCCGGTGCGCGAAACCACATCGACGGTCTCGGTCCGCAACTCGTCAGCCAGCTGCGGCAGATCCGCCGGTGCCAGCCGACGCACATCCGCCGGCGAGCGGACCTGGTCGAGAAGAGGCGTCTTGCTGTTGGCCACAGAGTTGTCCTTCAGTCCCTTCAGGATCGGCGGGTTATAACGAAATCGCACAGCTGTCGCAAAGGCTCGGCCTTGCTGCCGAACATCTCCAGGTGGGTCTTGGCCTGCTGCGCCAACAATCCGGCACGTTCGCGTGCCCCGTCGACCCCGAGTACGTCCAGAAAGGTCGATTTGCCTGCAGCAGCGTCCTTGCCCACAGCCTTGCCCACCTCATCGGCCGAGCCTTCGACGTCGAGCAGATCGTCGGTGATCTGGAAGGCCAGCCCCAGGTCGTGTGCGAACATCCGCAAGGCATGTCGATGAACGTGGTCCGCGCGCGCCAGGATGGCCCCGGCTTCGCCGGAAAAGGCGATCATCTCGCCGGTCTTCAGGCGCTGCAGCCGTACCGTCTGGTTCTCATCCAGACGTTCGTTCTCGGCCAGCAAGTCGAGCATCTGCCCGCCGACCATGCCGTGCGCGCCGGCGGCCTTGGCCAGCGCCAGCACCAGATCGGCACGGACCTTGGGATCGGCCGAGGTTTCGGTTCGCGCCAGGATCTCGAAGGCCAGCGTCAACAGGGCGTCCCCCACCAGCACGGCCGTGGCTTCGTCGTACTTGACGTGGACCGTCGGCTGGCCGCGGCGCAGGTCGTCGTTGTCCATGCTCGGCAGGTCGTCATGCACCAGGCTGTAGGCATGCACCAGCTCGACGGCCGCGGCCACACGCACGACCTGCTCCGGCGCGATGTTGAACATGCTGCCGCTGGACATGACGATGAACGGACGCAGACGCTTGCCACCGCTGAGCACGGCATAGCGCATGGCCTCGAACAACTGCGCCTCGACTTCGTCGGTCAGCGGCAGCAGACGCCCAAGCTCACGGTCGACGCTTTCGGCCGCCGTCTGCAATGCTGCTTCGAACTCGCTCACGCGCGGCACCTAGACAAGAGTTTGTCTGCTCGCATGCGGGGACACGCTATGGCTCAGTCGATGTCGGCGGGCTGCGTGCCCGTCGCTTCGCCGCCGGCATCGGTCACGATGCGCTCGACCCGCTCACTGGCAGCCTTCAACTTGGCTTCGCAATGCTGCTTCAGCAACGCGCCGCGGGTGTACATCTCGATCGACTGCTCCAGGTCCACCTCGCCGCTCTCCAGCCGGCGGACAATGTCCTCGAGCTCCGCCATTGCCGCTTCGAAGCCGAGCGCGCGAATATCCTCCGGCAGCGCTGCCGGCTCGGCCGTCCCGCTCTTGGCCATACATCATCTCCTCACGCTGTCGGCAGTCTAGCCGATTTGCCGCCGGCCGGGCAGCACGGCACGATCCGAGCTCAGCCGTCCATCAAGGCGCGAACGTGCGCCGCTGTGCTGTCGGCCAAGGCCGTCAGGTCATACCCGCCCTCGAGCGTCGACACCAGGCGGCCGGCACAGCAACGCCCGGCGATTTCCACCAGGTGGCGGGTGACCCAGGCATAGTCCTCCGCGCTCAGGCGCAGTTGCGCTAGTGGATCGCGGGCGTGGCCGTCGAATCCGGCCGATACCAGGATCAACTCCGGCTTGAACGCCTCCAGCGCGGGCAGCAGCATGATCTCGTAGCCCTGGCGGAACTCACGCGATCCGGCGCCGGGCGGCAGTTCGATATTGTGGATATTGCCGACGCCCCGCTCGCTGATGCGCCCGGTCCCGGGGTAAAGCGGCGACTGGTGCGACGATATGTACAATAGGTCCGCATCGGTTTCGAACGCCGCCTGGGTGCCGTTGCCGTGATGGACGTCGAAGTCGACCACGGCGATCCGCCTGGCCCCGTGTCGGGCCCTGGCCTGTTCGGCCCCGACGGCGACGCTGTTGAAGATGCAGAAGCCCATGGCCTGATTCGGCTCGGCATGGTGGCCCGGCGGGCGCACGGCACAAAAAGCGTTGCGCGCCTTGCCGGTCATGACCTCGTCGACGGCAGCGCATACCGCGCCCGCAGCCCGCAATGAGGCTTCGAACGAGCCCGGTGACATCGCCGTATCGCCATCGAGCTGCACCAGCCCGTCGACTGGCGCCAGGTGCTCGATGGTGTCGAAATGATCGTGGGGGTGGACCCGCGTGACCTGGTCGCGCAGGGCCAGCGGCGCCTGCTCCCAGACCAGGCCGGCGAAGCTCTCTTCCTCGAGTGCGGCGACCACGGCACGCAGGCGCTCGGGCCGCTCGGGATGGCCATAGCCCATATCGTGCGCGTAGCACGCCTTGTGCGTGAAGATCACCGTCGTCATGGCGCGGAGCCTATCACGGCACCGGCTTCAGGTATTGGTTTCGTCCACATCCGCAGGCGGCGCCGGTGGCGGCGGTGTCGGATGCTTGCGCCGGATGATGATGTCGCCGTTGTCGAGGATCTCGGGCGCCTCGTATTGCGGCACCGTCGCCAGCATCAGCCGCAGGATCGCCATCAGGCGCTCGCCGGCGTCACGCGCCAGGCGCTCGGCCTCGCGCGCCATCTCCTCGGCCTTATCGCGCGCCGACGGTTCACGTTCTTCGGCGACGGCCGGGGGCGGCACCAGGAGAAGGGCCGCGATCGCGACCAGGACACGCAGAAGTCGCGCCATATCTCTAACTCCGGTTGGAGCGATGTTACGCCACGCGTCAGACCTCGCCGGTGCGGCGGATCAGCGTCCGCAGCGCCAGCTTGAGGGCCATTGCTTCGTCCCGATCATACCCTGCCAGCACCGCGGCTTCATGCGCTCGTGCGGCCTCCAGCAGCCCGGCAACCGCCTCCTGGCCGCTTGCCGTGGCTGCAACCACCACCCGGCGCCGGTCGTCGGTGTCGCGCTGTCGGCGGACCAGTCCGTTGCCCTCCATGCGGTCGACCAGCTTGGTCAGGGTCGGTTGCTGGATCAGGGTGATGTCGGCGAGTTCGCCGATGGTCATCGGGCCATCGTCGAGGCTCGCCAGGACCCGCCATTCTGGCACCCGCAGCCCGGCGGCCCTGACCTTGGCATGGAACTGCCGGCTGGCCTGGTGGCTCGCCCGCGCCAGCAGGGACAGCAGGTAGTCGTCGACGAAGCGCGCGGGCGCGGACAACCGGGGCATGGCCGGAGCATAGCAAGAATATATGACTTTTCATGTATTTTTTTCGCTGCTAGCCTGCAGGGTGCCTGGCGCCCGTCGGTGCCGGCAGCGGCATATCTTGGGAGGCGGCCATGCTGCGCGAACGAATCGAGGGCCGGTGGATCGACAGCTTCACCCGGGTATTCGAGCGATGCCGGGTGCAACCGGGCGAGACGGCAGCGATCCTGTCGGAAAGCCAGTCGCGCGAGGTCATCGTGCAACTGGCCGAACTGGCGCTGCAGCGCCTCGGCGCGCAGCCGTTTCACATCGTCATCCCGACCCCGCCACAGCAGATCAAGGTGCCGGTACGCTCGACCGGGTCGACCGACGTGATTCAGAACATCCGTCCGGTTGTCGGCGCCCTGGCCTCGGCCAGCTTCGTCGTCGACTGCACCGTCGAAGGGATGCTGCACGCGGCCGAGCTGCCGGAGATCCTGAAAGGCGGCGCCCGGGTGCTGATGGTCTCCAACGAACACCCCGAGGCGCTCGAACGGCTGGAACCGGATGAGGCCCTGGAAGCCAAGGTCAAGGCGGGTATCCGCAAGCTGCGTGATGCGGCGACGATGTCGGTGTCTTCCGCCGCCGGCACGGCACTGCAGGTCGACCTGGCCAGCGCGGTCGCCGGCGGCGGCTGGGGCTACGTCGCCCGGCCCGGGATCATCTCCCACTGGCCCGGCGGCCTGTGCCTGTGCTTTCCCGCCAGCGGCAGCGTCAACGGCACCCTGGTGCTCGACCGGGGTGACGTGAACCTGACCTTCAAGCGCTATCTCGAGGCGCCCGTGCGCCTGACCATCGAGGACGATTTCGTCACTGCGATCGAGGGCGACGGCCTCGACGCCGAGCTGACGCGCAGTTACTTCGCCGCCTGGGGCGACCGCGAAGCCTATGCCGTCAGCCATCTCGGCTGGGGGATGAATCCGGCGGCGCGCTGGGACGCCATGACAATGTACGACCGCAACGACTTCAACGGCACGGAGTTGCGCGCCTTCGCCGGCAACTTCCTCTATTCGACCGGCGCCAACGAGGTCGCCGGACGGCACACCCTCGGCCACTTCGACCTGCCGATGCGCAATTGCACGGTCGCCCTGGACGGCGAAACCATCGTCGACCAGGGCCGCCTGCTGGGAGACCTGGCATGAGCCACGACAGTCTGCCGAGCTACAAGGAAGCGGGCGCCGGGCCGCTGCTGCTCTTCCTGCACGGCATCGGCGGCAATCGCCATTCCTTCGACGACCAGTTGCCGGCGTTCGCCGACCGCTGGCGCTGCGTCGCCTGGGACATGCCCGGTTATGGCGGCTCGCCGCTGCCGCCGGCCATGGAGTTCCCGGCCATGGCCGACGGCCTGGCCAATCTGCTGGACCACCTGGGCGCCGCCGATGCCGCGATCGTCGGCCACTCGATGGGCGGCATGGTGGCGCAGGAGTTCGTCGCCCGCCATCCGACGCGGGTGCGCACCCTGGTGCTGTCGGCGACCAGCCCGGCGTTCGGCAAGCCCGGTGGCGACTGGCAGCAGCAGTTCCTGGCCGACCGTCTGCGGCCGCTCGACGAGGGCCAGACGCCGGCCGACTTCGCCGACCGGCTGGTTGCCGGCATGTTCGCCGACAACAGCAACGCCGAGGCGATCCGGCGTGCGGCCGCCTGCATGGCCGCATTGCCGGCGGCGACCTACCGCGCGGCCTTGACCTGCATCGTCGGCTTCGACCGCCGCGACGCCCTCGCGCAGATCCCCTGCCCGACCCTGTGTCTGGCCGGCGAGAAGGACGCCAACGCGCCGCCGGCAGTGATGGAGCGGATGGCGGCCAAGATCCCCGGCTGCCGCTATCACTGCATGCCGGGCCTGGGCCACCTCGCCAACTTCGAGGACCCGCCACAGTTCAACCAGGTCGTGCGGGATTTCCTGCTCGCCACCGATGTCCAGGAGTGAAGCCATGGAGCACGCCTTGACCAGCCGCCAGCGCGAACTGCTTGGCATCGCCCGCGAGCTGGGCCGCGACAAGTTCCTGCCCCGCAGCGCCGGCTTCGACCGGGAAGCCCGGTTTCCGACCGAGAACTACGCCGACCTGCGGGAGGCCGGCTTTCTCGGCCTGGTGATCCCGGAACGCTTCGGCGGCCTGGGCGCCGACTACACCAGCTATGCCCTGGTCTCGGCCGAGCTGGGGCGCTGGTGCGGGGCGACCGCGCTGACCTTCAACATGCACACCTGCACCATGCTGTGGTCGAGCCAGATGGCCGACGACCTGGAGATGACGCCGGAGCAACGCGACAACCACGAGCAAAGGCGGGCGGCGATCTACGCCAGGGTGATCGAGGACGGGGCGATCTTCGCCCAACCCTTCTCCGAACCGAACAGTGCTGCCGCGGCCGGCAAGGCACCGTTCGGGACCACGGCGCGCAAAGTCGACGGCGGCTGGCGGATCAACGGTCGCAAGCATTTCGCTTCTCTGGCCGGTGCCGCCGACTATTACGGCATCCTCTGCACCGAGGAGAAGCCGGGCCAGGAACCGGACGCCCGCGACACCATCTACCTGGCCGCGTCGGGCAAGGCCGACGGCTTCTCGATCAGCGGCGACTGGGACACGCTCGGCATGCGCGCCACCGTGTCCAACAACCTGCTGTTGGAGGACGTGTTCGTCCCGGACGAGTTCCAGCTCATGCCGCGCGGCGCCTACTTCCGCGCCGCCGTGAACTGGCCGCACATGTTCATGACCCTGTGTCCGACCTACATGGGCATCGCCGAGGCTGCCTTCGACTTCACCGTGAAGTACCTGCGCGGCGAGCTGGAGGGGGCACCGCGGGCCGGCTCGGCCCGGCAGAGCCCGGCCAAGCAGTTCGCGGTGGCGGAGATGCGGATCAAGCTGGAGCAGGCCCGTGCCCTGTTCGACCGGGCCATCCGCGAGGCCCGCATTGAGCCCAGCAAGGACGACCGCCTGCGCGCCTATGCCGCGCAGTACACGGTGATGGAGTTTGCCAACGACATCTGCCGCCTGGCCGTACGCACCTGCGGTGGACGCTCGATCTTCAAGACCATGCGCCTGGAGCAGCTCTACCGCGATTCCCGCTGTGGCTCGCTGATGCTGCCCTGGACGCCGGAGATCTGCATGGAGCGGCTGGGCCGCGAGAGCCTGTTCGAGCCCGGCGAGCGCTAGCCGGCGCTCCATGGACGACGCCGACATGGACATCTCCGACTGGATCGCGCACTGGGCCGACTGGGACGGCGCCCAGACCGCAGTCCGGTTCGAGGGCGAGGCGATCAGTTATGCCGCGTTGCATGGACGGGTGCAGCGGCTGGCGGCGATGCTGGGCGACGGGCTGGGCGTCGGCGCCGGCGACCGTGTCGCCCATCTCGGCTACAACAGCGCCGACCTGCTCGCCCTGCTGTTCGCCTGTGGCCGCATCGGCGCGATGCTGGTGCCGCTGAACTGGCGCCTCGCGGCGCCGGAACACGCCTGGATCCTGGGCAACTGCCGCCCGCGGGCGCTGTTCGTGGAGCCGCCGTTCCTCGACCATGTCGAGGGCATCCGCGAGGCCATCGACGACGTCAACCTGGTTGCCTATGGCAGCGACGCCGGCACCGGCTGGCACAGCTATGCGGCGCTGCTGGCTGATGCCGCCGATGCACCGCGGACCGACGGCGCCGGGCCCGACGACGCGGTGCTGCTGGTCTACACCTCCGGCACCACCGGCCGTCCCAAGGGCACGGTCCTGACCCAGCAGGCGCTGCTCTACAACGCCGTGAACGCCACCGCCGCCTATGACCTGACCAGCGGCGATCATGTGCTGACCGTGCTGCCGATGTTCCATGTCGGCGGCATGAACATTCACACCACGCCGGCCATCCATGCCGGCGCCACGGTGACGATCCTGCCCCGGTTCGACCCGGCGGCGACGCTGGAGGCGATCGCCGGCGGCCGGCCGAGCCTGTTCCTGGCGGTTCCCGCCGTGATCGCTGCGATGAGCGGCCATCCCGACTGGTCGCGGACCGACCTGTCGAGCCTGCGCGCCGTCGGCGTCGGTTCTTCCACCGTGCCGGCAGCGCTGCTGCGGGTCTGGCTGGACCGCGGCATTCCGCCGACGCAGATCTATGGCCTGACCGAAAGCTGCCCCGTTGCGATCTGCCTGCCGATCGCCGACGCGGCCCGCAAGCTGGGCTCGACCGGCAAGCCGGCACTGCATTGCGCCGCCCGTATCGTCGACGACGACGGCCTGGACGTCGCTGCATGCATGCGTGGGGAGATCGTGCTGAAAGGCGCCAACCTGTTCCGTGAATACTGGCAGGATCCGGCAGCGACCGCGGCTGCCTTCTCCGACGGCTGGTTTCATACCGGCGATGTCGGCCACATCGACGACGACGGCTATTTCTTCGTCAATGATCGCAAAAAGGACGTGATCATCTCCGGCGGCGAGAACATCTACCCGGCGGAACTGGAGAACGTGCTGGCCGACTGTCCGGAGATCGCCGAGTTCGCCGTGGTCGGCCGTCCGGACGAACGCTGGGGCGAGATCCCTGTGGCCTGCATCGTCCGCCGACCGGGCGCGACGCTGTCCGGCGATGCCGTCCTGGCGCTGTTCCAGGACCGCATTGCCCGCTACAAGCACCCCCGGCAGGTGCTGTTCATGGACGCGCTGCCGCGCAACGCCATGGGCAAGGTGTTGAAGTTCGAGCTGCGCGAGACCCTCGTCGCCGAGGGCTGAAACGAGAAATTGACAGCCCCCACGGCCTCCTTAGTATACCGATCTGTATACTTAAGGAGATCAACCCATGAATGCCATGCTGGACCGCGCGGCCGATTTCGCCGCCGAACGCCTGGAACGCTGCTATGCAGGAACCCGCTGCGACTGGAGCCGGTTCTATTCGCCGCGACAGGAGATGCTGAACTTCGCCACCCGCTATCATCTGGTCTATCCGGCCCTCGCCTACTTCATCGAACTGAAACAGGACCCGGACCGGGCCGCCCGCCTGCGACCGCAACTCGACACCATCTACCGCGGCCTGCTGGAGCCGCGTTGCTGGCGTTACTGGCATGAGGAGCTTGGTGAGGCGACCTGGCCCCTGCAGGAGAGAAACCTGACCTACGCCGGCCGCCTGGCGACCTTCGTCGGTTTTTGCATCGATGCCTTCGGCGAGCCGCCGGCGCCTGACATCGATCTCGACGGGCGCCGGACTAGCTACGGCGAACTCTCCCACAGCCTCTGGCAGCAGATGAGGGCATCGCCTAGCTGCGGCGTGAGCTGCTATCAGCATCAGTCGATGGTGATGTGCAACGCACACCTGCTGATCAACAACCTGCTGCACGACCGGCTGTTCGGGACGGATTTCGCCGCCGCCAACGCGGCCTGGCTACGCACGGTCGAAGAGCACCTGGTCCGCGACGACGACCGCGGGCCTCTGTTCTTTTTCGGCACCGAACCGAACCGGCCCACGCCGAGCACCGAGAAACGCGCCCTGGGCGCGGACATCTGGGCACTGTTCCTGATGAGCGCCGTCTGCCCCGATCGGGTCGCCACCTGGTTCGCCCGCTGGCAAAGCAACATTATCCGGGATGGCGATACGGCCAGGGTCGAGGTCGCCGGCTGGGAGGCGGAAAGCGAGTTCTCGTCTGACGAACTGGCCACGGCCTGGACGTTCAGCCTGGCCAAGGAACTGGGACAGCAGGAGCTGGCGCAGTGCCTGCGGCGGCAGCTCGCCCCCCAGGTGAGCGCTGGCTTTGACTGCGACCCTTACATCTCGGGCGTCTTCCTGTTGGGCGAACACCTCGAGGCCGGCGCCTTCAGGGCCCTGGTCCTGGGCCGGGACGGCTAGCGGACGTGCGCGGCAGGCCAGAAGAAACCCGACGCCGGATTCTGGCCGCGGCGTCCAAGCTCTTCTATGCGCACGGCATCCGCGCCGTCGGCGTTGACACCATTGCCGCGGAGGCCGGCGTCACCAAGCGAACGCTGTACAAACACTATGCCGGCAAGGACGTGCTGATCGCCGCCTATCTGGAAGGACGCGATCAGCCTGTCCTGGCAGCGTTGATCCAGTCAGCCAGCAACGCGTCCGGCGGTATCGTCGCGCAGATCGAAAGCTTGTACGTGTCCCTGGAAGCACAGGCCCGGAACCCTCGCTGGCACGGCTGCCCGTTCGCGCGGGCCGTGTCCGAGCTCCGCGAGCACGAAAACGAGGCCGTTCGCGCCATCGCCGGCCGGCACAAACATGCGTTCGAGCAATGGCTGGAGGATCACCTTGCCGCCGCGGACATTGACCGGCCGGCACGGCTTGCTCAGCAACTAATGGTGCTGCTGGACGGCACCATCACCCAGCTGCTGATCCACCGCGATGCGTCCTATGCGTCGGCGGCGGCAGCTGCGGCGGTGCTGCTCGTCGAACAGCACCTGCCGGGTTGACGCCCGCTGCCGCAGTCTATTCCAGCACGCCCGGCCAGTTGCGGTCGGCGGCGACGATGTATTCGGCCTGCCGGGCCTCCCACTGGCGCTGCACGCCAAGCGAGTAGTTCAGGTACAGCTTGCCGTCGACGATCTTCCAGGCTTCCGGCTCGATCTTGGCTGTATAGCCCTGGCTGACGGCGTAGGCGCAATAGCCGCCATACTGCGGGGCGTAGCGCTCAGGCTCGCTCAGGAACGCCTCCCGGTTGGCGGCGCTGGCGAACTGCCAGGTCGCGCCCTGCCATTCGGCACTGAACTCCTTGCGTCCCTCGACCGGTGCGCCTTGGGTGAAATACGCGACCGGGTCGTACCCCTTGATCGCCCGGCCGCGCCAGTCGCTATAGACCGGATCGGCGGCCCAGGCTGCACCAGCGGCGAGCAATGAGGCCGTCATGGTGACGACCAGCAGGATCAGGCGGGGGGCGGTGCGTGTCATGGCTGAAGCCTTTCTTCCCGGGAGCACAGGATGCGCGGTAAATCGATGGCCCGGAAATAGGGCGCCTTCCGGTGCCGGAACAGGTCCGGTTGAGCGCTTGTGAACGGACGTCATCGATCCTGCCACAGGCGCATGCAGCCGGTCCCGATCAACATTTCCGGCGACACCTCCCGCACCGACCAGTCGCGGCGACTGCCGGGTCCGCCGCCTGGCGCCGGCAGCAGCCAGTCAGCCGGCGCCAGGCCCCAGCGCGCCGTCATCAGATCCCGGCGCGGATCGATGAGGCGCGCCGGCCGCCGGCCGTTCAGCGAGACCAGGACATCGGCGCGCACCTCCGGCGCCGCCACGGCATGCTCGTCCTGCCAGACCCGGGCCAGATGCCGGGCGAACTGGAGCACCATGTCCGGTCGGGCCGGCATCTTGCGCGCCTGCCGGGCGGTCAGGAACCAGCGCGGATAGACGCACCAGGTCCGGCCGCTGGCCGGATCGCGGACTTCGAACAACGCCCGCCCGGCCTTGTCGCGCAGCTTCATCCGCCAGGCAAAGCGATGGCCCTCCTCGGTCCAGGCGACGTCACCGGGATAGAGCAAGGGACGCAGCGGGATCAGCATCTGCAGCAGCAGCCATGCGGCTACGCAAGCCAAGACAAGGTTGCGTCGCAACCCGTTGCCGGGGGCGACGCCGGCGGCGGCCTGGCTGCGCCTGCCGTGATCGTCCCGCCGGGATTCCAGAATCCGGCGGTTGCGATGGCCAGCGAGCGGAGCAGGCGGCGCGGCCAGTCGGGCGAAAAGAACAGGGTGGTGGCGGCGATGGTCAGCCAGGGAAAGATGCCGATCTGGAACAGGTAGTGGTTCATCAGATGGAAGGCGACGTAGAGCGCGAACACCACGCCCCGGGTACGCGACCACAACAGCAGCGGCGCCCCGACCAGATGCAGCAGGATGGTGCCGTAGGCGGCCAGCGCCACCACCCAGGTCTCGGTGAACAACGGCCCGATCAGGAAAAAGTCCGTGTCCTCGGCCAGCCACATGCCCAGCGGCTGCAGCCGCAGCCAGTCCGGGTTGAGCTTCACCAGGCCGGCGAAGATCAGCACGATCTCGATCTGGCCGCGCAACAGCCACAGCGACCACGCAGGCACGAAGGGGGACCGCCGCCGGGGCCACAGCCAGGCATCGACGGAGAAGGCGCGATGGGCCGGGACAACGCACAGCAGCACAGAAATCAGGAGGACGAAGTAGAAATGGTTCAGGTAGCGCGCCTGATCGAGCAGAAAGACATAGGCGAAGCCGACGGTGAAGACGACACAGGCGAGGCGATAGCAGGCACCGACAATGATCATGACGGCGGCCAGGCCAAGGATGGCGAAGTGCCAGTAGAGGCCATCGCCCGGCCAGGGGGCGACCCAGGCGAAGCCCTGGTACTTGAAATGGAACTCGGGCGCGAGGAAGTGCTGTTCGATCCAGCCCTTATCGACGTAGCGCCATACCTCCCACAGCATGATCGCGCCAAAGCCGACCCGGAACATCACCAGCGAGGCGATGTCGACCGGTTCAAACAGCTTCGACCGCAAGCGCTGCCAGTCCGCCACGCCGGTCACCCCATGTCCCCGTCCTGCCCGCACGGTACGGCCGCGCAGACTTCCTGCTGCCGAGACTAGCCGATCGCAAGGGATGACGCCGGGATCGCCCTATATCACCGTGGCAATTGTCGGCATCATCAACACATTCCGTCGTTGACGCGCTGCCGGCACACCAGCCGCGGCCGTTGACGATCAGGGCGTGCATCGGGACGATCGCGCGCTGGCTGAGCTGACCCTGTCGGCATGGTGTCTCGATGACCTCACGACTTGCGCCGCGCACGCCGCCGACACACCATAGGCACCGACGCCCGCAACGGGCGATGGTGAGCCATCTGAAGAGGGTCTTGCAGCAGATGTCCTTGTCTTTTCGCGCCGGCCGCGGCACCGCCGTAGTGTTCCTCCTGCTCGCATCCGCCGGCCTTGGCGCGTGCAACCAGGGCGAACCCGACCCGACGCTGCTGACCGGCAGCGAGTTCTCGCGCCTTGCGGCCGGCAACACGATCTACAGCGACATGGCCGTCGCGCCGGGACCGCCGGTCTATGTCCAGATGAAAGCCGATGGGGTGCTCGTCAGCTCACGCCGCGAAGTCGCCGGACAGACGGGCCGCTGGCGGGTCAATGAACGTGACTTGCTCTGCATCCAGTGGCCCGAGTGGGCGCACGAGAGCTGCGGCTACGTGACCGACTATCACACCGGCGAATACTGGTGGCGCGGCAACCTGTTCCGCATCCTGCCTGGACAGGCATACGCGTCCTGACGACCGGGACCGGCACGCGGCCGGCCCGGGCCACCGGCAAAATCAGGGAACGGTCAAGGATGTCGGTCGACGCGTCGCCCGAATAACAGCACCCGTTGCTACGCACGGGGCGAAGCCGGTCGAATCAAATCTATGGCTGCGTGTCTCAAGCCGGCTCCTTAAGCGGCTGGAGGTCGGCAACCCGACAACGCAGCTGGGTCGACAGCGTGCCGCCGCCGACGGTTACGTCGCTTGCAGACGTTGGATTTCGTCTTTTATTCGCAGTTTCTCTTTCTTCAGAGTCTGGATCCTAAGTTCATCAGGCGCCGGCCGCGCATTCTCAGCGTCGATTTCGGCCTCCAAGGCGTGATGACGATCCTTGAGATCCGTGATCTCCAAAGCTCCAACCATACCGCACCTCCATTCAAGTACTGGCATGACATAGGTATTACAGCACCGTGCCGGAAGCCCCGCAAGCGGCGAGGTGAACGCCGGCGGGTGTCGCGGACCGGCCAGCCGCAGCGACGCCACGGTCGGCGCTTTGTGCTAGAATTCGCGCCGCTTCGCGCCCTGCAACCGATCGGTTCGCGGGCGGACGCACGGCATGTGGGAAGCCCGCCATTTTGGACCAGGACGAGATACAGTCGCGAATCGTTGCGCTGCGTCAGGAGCACAGGGATCTGGACGACGCCATCACCGCGCTGGTCGAATCGGGTAGCTATGACCAACTGCAGCTGCAACGCCTGAAGAAACGCAAGCTCGCCCTCAAAGACCTGATGATCCAGCTGGAAGCGCTCCTGCACCCGGACATCATTGCCTGAAGGGTCTGCTGTTTTGACGCCGCCTGCCGCGGATTGACGAATCGCGGCGGCTTTGAAGGGTGAGATCGCCCGCTCAGTCACGGCCCTTGCGGGAGGCTTTATGCTGGTACATGGCCCGGTCCGCGGCGGCCATGGCATCGCTCGGCGATGCGCCTTCACGAAATGTGGTGGTGCCGTAGGAAACCGAGACCTTGAAGCGCCTGTCCTCGTGGCTGATCTCCCGCTCGGTGATCGCCTTGGCCAGCGCCTCAGCCTTGATGTGCGCCTGTTCCTCGTCGGCCTGCGCCAGGATAACGCCGAACTCGTCGCCGCCGAGGCGGCCCACGAGATCGGATTCGCGCAGGTTTTCCAGCAGCGCCTCGGCCACACTCATCAGCGCGGCGTCGCCGGCGGCATGACCGTGGCTGTCGTTGATCTCTTTGAAGTTGTTGATATCGAAATAGATCAGGCTGGACGGCGTGCTGTAGCGCTGGCTGTACGAGATCACCCGGCCCAGCTCGCGCACGAACGCGCGCCGGTTCGGCACCGGCACCAGGGTGTCCTCGTCGGCCAGCCTTTCCAGATGCGCCAGCCGGGTATGGGTACGCTCGAGCTCGGCCCTGAGGTGGTCGACCTCCTGCATCAGGGTCATGATCGCCGCCCGCACCTTCGGCGTCAGTTCGGGCTCGGGGATCCCCATGACAGACGCGCTGTCGGTTGGCGCCACCGTGCCCAGGTTCTGGCTGCTGGCATAGCGGTTTGCGGCCTCCCGTTCGCGTCGCGAACCGCCCACTGCGCGCACCGGCCGTGTCTCGCCAATCTTCATGTCGGTCGGATCAGCCTCGCCATTGCATCAGGGCCGCATCGATCATCGGGTCTTGCTGGCAGAAAGCGCGGCATTTCCCATCTTTTCGGGCAAAGCTTAACAAAGCCTTCACCAGCACCCCAGGACCCAGACGATCGCCGGGCACGCCCTATGGTAGCGATCACACAAGAAAACTCTACCATTGGGCAGCGACATCATGGGTGAAACCTTGTCCAGAACGGGCGCCCCCCTATAATCGCGCGCTTTCCGGGTCACTAGTGGGACAAGGACATGGCCGAGCAGACCCCGCAGGTCGGCGTGATCATGGGCAGCCGCTCGGATTGGGAAACGATGCGACACGCGGTCGAGGTCCTGCAAAGCCTCAAGGTCCGGGTGGAGACGCGGGTCGTTTCCGCCCACCGCACACCGCAGCGCCTATATGACTATGCCAGCGGCGCCAAAGGGCGTGGCCTGCAAGCGATCATCGCCGGCGCCGGCGGTGCCGCTCACCTGCCCGGCATGGCCGCCTCGATGACGACGCTGCCGGTGTTCGGTGTACCGGTCGAAAGCAAGGCCCTGTCCGGTCTCGACAGCCTGCTGTCGATCGTGCAGATGCCAGCCGGGATACCTGTCGGCACTTTGGCAATCGGCCGCGCCGGCGCCACCAATGCCGGGCTGCTGGCCGCCGCCGTGGTCGCCCTGGCCGAACCGGAGGTGGCGGCAGCGCTCGAGGCCTGGCGCCGCGAACAGACCGCGAGCGTGCCGGAAAGCCCGACCGACGACGCATGACCCCCATCGCCCCAGGCGCAACGATCGGCATCCTCGGTGGCGGCCAGCTCGGCCGCATGCTGAGCCAGGCCGCCGCCGATCTCGGCTATCGCTGCCACATCTACTGTCCCGAGGCCGAGCCGCCGGCCGGCCAGGTGGCCGCTGCCGTGACCACGGCGGCCTATGAGGATGTTGCGGCGCTGGACGCGTTCGCCGCCGCCGTCGACGTGGTCACCTACGAGTTCGAGAATGTGCCGGCGCGTGCCGTCGAGCGGCTCGCCGACCATCGTCCGGTGTATCCCAATGCCGGCGCCCTGGCAGTGGCGCAGGACCGTCTGGTCGAGAAACGATTCGCCAGGGACAGCGGCGCCGGGACGGCGCCTTTCGCCCCGATCGACAGCCCGGCGGATCTGGTCGAGGCGATTGCCGGCATCGGACTGCCGGCGGTGCTGAAGACCCGGCGGTTCGGCTATGACGGCAAGGGCCAGGTCCTGCTGCGGCAGGCGGAGGCAGGCGAGGCGGCGTGGCGGCAACTCGGCGCCAGCCCGGCCATCCTCGAAGGCTTTGTCGATTTCGCCATGGAGATCTCCGTGATCGCCGCCCGCGGCGACGACGGCGCGATCGCCGCCTATCCGCCGATCGAGAACCGGCATGTCGACCATATCCTCGACCGGTCGCTGGTCCCTGCACCGATCCCACCGGCGCTGGCGGACCAGGCCACGGACGTGGCCGGCCGGATGCTGGAGGCGTTGGATTACGTGGGCGTACTGGCCGTCGAGCTGTTCGTCGTCGGCGAGGCGGTGTGGGTCAACGAAATCGCCCCGCGCGTCCACAACTCCGGTCACTGGAGCATCGAAGGCGCCGAGACCAGCCAGTTCGAGCAGCACATCCGGGCGATCTGCGGCCTGCCCCTCGGCTCGACGGCGCTCAGAGGGCGGGCGGAGATGCACAACCTGATCGGTGATGCCGTCACGCGCTGGCCGGAACTGTTGCGCGAACCAGGCGCCCACCTGCATCTCTACGGCAAGTCGGAGATCCGGCCCGGTCGCAAGATGGGACACGTCACCTATGTCCGGCCGCCCGCGGACGGTGGTGGCTGAGCGACGCTCCGGACGTCAGGACCGGGCGGGTGTCGCGCCTGTCGCGGCCCGGCGACAGCGGCCGTAGCGCAGCCCGGCGAGCAACGGCAGCGGCGATGGCAGGCGTTCGCGCAACCGATCGAACCGGCCACGGCCTTTCTGGATGCGCATGACCGCGTCAATGCGGCGGTCGAGAAAGGCCCAGCTGTCTTCCTGGCCCGGTGAGTCGTCGTTCAGCCAGAACAGCAACGTCGACGAATAGACCCCAGCCAGCAGCGCCCGCTTGGTGTAGTGGTTGAAGTCGGTCGCGCTATCGCCGGCAGCCCACCACATCGCGTCAACGGTGCGATATAGGCCGGCCATCGCCCGCCGCGCCTGGCTGGGCCGCATCTGCAGTTGAACCGCCGCCCGTACCGCTTCCCGGCGTCCGCTCAACAGCTCCAGGCGGCAGCGCACCGCGGCGGCGATGCGCTCGCGGATCCTGAGGCTGGCCAGGTCCTGGCTTTCCAGCCGGGCGAGCATCTGCGCATCGGCGTCGGCGACGAACGCCGCGACCAGATCGGCCGGACCGCCGGGGAAGGCCCGCGCGGCCATGATTTCGTCGTAGCCGGCGGCGACCGCAGCCTGACGGAGAGTCTTCCAGCTCCAGCCGTCGAAGGGCACCGCCGGCAACGCGGCTTGCAGGATGGCCTGCCGCTCCGCCGTCAGATGCGCAGTCACGTGACGTTCTCCTGCGCCGCCGGCTCTTCCGTCAGATAGTGGCGGAATTCACTGTCGAACAGCAGCAGGCTCAGGTCGCGCATGCGCTGCGGGTAGAGAATGCCGTCGAGGTGATCGCATTCGTGCTGCACCACGCGGGCGTGGAAGCCTTCAGCCTCCCGGTCCACGAGATCGCCGGCCGGAGTCACGCCGCGGTAGCGAATCCTGGTATAGCGCGGCACCATGCCACGCAGCCCAGGCACCGACAGGTAGCCTTCCCAGCCGTTCGCCATGTCTTCGCCAAGCGGTTCGATCTGTGGATTGCACAATACGGTCAGCGGGACTTCCTCGCCGCCCTCACGCAGGGCGCGCGCCGCCGCGACCTGAAAGATCACCACGCGCAACGGCACATGCACCTGCGGCGCCGCGAGGCCGGTGCCCGGTGCATCCAGCATGGTTTCCTGCATGTCCTGCACCAGGCCGGCGATCTCGGCCGCGCCTGGATCCGCCACCGGTTGTGCCGGCCGGCGAAGCACCGGGTGGCCCATCTTGGCAATCTTGAGAATAGCCATGCCGGCAATATGGGCGGCACGGTGCCGGGCGTAAAGCCACCGGCGGCCGATCATCCGGCGGCCTGGTGCCGGCCGGCTTCACAAGCCCTGCCGTGTGCGCTATAACCGGCGCCCACGACGGACCGGCCCGGCACGGTCCGTGGTTCATGCTGGCATGCCAAGACCGGAGGAGAAGGACCCTGGTTCAGGTCAACGTACGCGACAACAACGTCGATCAGGCTCTGCGCGCCCTGAAGAAGAAGCTGCAGCGAGAGGGCGTTTTCCGCGAAATGAAGATGCGCAAGTACTTCGAAAAGCCGTCCGAACGGCGGGCGCGGGAAAAGGCCGAAGCGATCCGCAGGGCGCGGAAGTTGGCCCGCAAGCGGGCTCAGAAGGAAGGCCTGCTCTAGCAGGCCTCAAGCTGCCCGGGGGCATCTGCCCCCTTTCCCTTTCGAATTGACTCAGACCGGCCGCTGGCCGCCGGTGCGAAACGCCGGCGCCGAGGCGAGCCGCCTGCCTTGCTCCGATTGCCCCACCGGCAAAAAATGCGGCCATGACCACGGCCGACCTCACCGCCGTCGAACACAGCGCCTTCCAGCGCTGGGCCATCCTGGTGACCGTGACGCTGGCGGTGACGCTGTACAGCCTGGCCATTCTCGTGGTCTCGGTGCTGCTGCCGCAGATGCAGGGCACGCTGTCGGTGACCCAGGACGAGATCGCCTGGGTCATCACCTTCAACATCCTCGCCACCGCCGTGGTCACGCCGATGACCGGCTGGCTGACCGCCCGCTTCGGCCGGCGCAACGTCATGCTCTGGGGCACGGCCGGCTTCACCGCGGCGACGCTCGGCTGCGGCATGGCCGACAGCCTGGTGCCGGTGGTCATCTATCGCATCATCCAGGGCGCCTGCGGCGCCCCGCTCGTCCCCCTGGGGCAGGCCATCATCCTCGACACCTTCCCCAAGCATCAGCACGGCCGGGTGACGTCGATCTTCGGCATGGGCGTGGTCGTCGGCCCGGTGATCGGCCCGACGCTTGGCGGCTACCTGGCCGAGCTCTACGGCTGGCGCTGGGCGTTCTACATGATCGTGCCATTGGGCATGGTCGCCTTGATGGGCATCCTGGCGTTCCTCACCGACAAGGGCCGCAACCGCGGGGTCCGGCTCGACTGGACCGGGTTTCTGGCCCTTTCCGCATCGGTGGTCAGCCTGCAGCTGCTGCTGAGTCGCGGCCAGCGGCTCGACTGGTTCGAGAGCCCAGAGATCGTCATCGAAGCGGTCCTGGCCGCTGTCGCCTTCTACATCTTCGTGGTGCACAGCCTGAGCGCACGCCAGCCCTTCCTCAATCCGAAGCTGCTGCTGGACCGCAACTACGCCCTCGGCCTGGCCATCGTATCGATCTACGGCATGCTGAACTTCACGCCGATGGCGCTGATGCCGCCGATGCTGCAGAGCCTGTTCGGCTATCCGGACTCGATCATCGGCTTCATTCTTGGCATGCGCGGCGCTGGCGCCGTCGCCGGCTTCTTTGCCGCCATGTGGATCGGCAAGCTCGACCCGCGCATCGGCATGACCTTGGGCTATCTGATCCAGGCGGCATCCGGTGTGTACATGGCCAGCTTCGACGTCAACGTGAGCACCACCGACGTCGCCATCAACAGCGTGATGCAGGGATTTTCCGTCGGCATCATCTGGGTGCCGCTGACCGTCGCCACGTTCGCAACCCTGGACTCGCGGCATCTGGCCGAGGGCTCGTCGATCTATCACCTGCTGCGCAATCTGGGCAGTTCCGTCTACATCTCCCTCAGCGTCACCCTGGTGATCGTCTCGACCAGCATCAACTACGCGGGTCTCGCCGAGTTCGTGTCCGACTACAACAAGACCCTCGCCCTGCCCTGGCTGCTGGGCGGCTGGAACACCGACGATGTCGCGGGCCTGGCCGCGCTGGGCGGCGAGGTCGGCCGCCAGGCCGCGTTGATCGGCTATATCAATGCCTTCAAGGCCTATACCTTTGCCTGCCTGGCGGCGCTGCCGCTGGTGCTTCTGGTGCGGGTGCGGAAATGACCGGGACGGCGAACGGGATACCGACGATCGAGCTGCCGGCAGGTCCGGTGCTGCTGGACGGCAGCATGGGCCAGGAACTGGGCCGCCGCGGCGTCGCCGGCTTCGATCAGCTGTGGTCGGCCGCCGGCCTGTGCAACGCGCCGGAGCTGGTCCTGGCCGTGCACCGGGACTATATCCGCGCCGGGGCGCAGGTCATCACCACCAACAGCTACATGACGACCCGGCGGCGGCTGTCCCGGGCCGGCTGCGGCGACCGCTTCGTGGAACTCAACCGGCTTGCCGGCGAACTGGCCTGCCAGGCCCGCGATGACAGCGGCCGCGAGGTGCTCATCGCCGGCTCGCTGCCGCCGCTGCACGGCAGCTATCGGCCCGACCAGGTCGGCGCTTTCGACGACATCGTGCCGCTCTATCGCGAGCAGGCCGAGATCCTGGCGCCTTATGTCGATCTGTTCGTGTGCGAAACCATGTCGAGCGGCGCCGAGGCGCGGGCCGCGGCCATGGCGGCGGCCGAGACCGGTCGGCCGGTCTGGGTTGCCTGGACCCTGCAAGACGGCGGCAGCCCCCTGCTGCGCAGCGGCGAGACGATCGCCGCCGCCGCCGCACTGCTGGCGGATCAGCCGGTCAGCGCCTTCCTCGCCAACTGCTGCGCGCCCGAAAGCGTCACCGCGGCGATGCCGGAGCTGTCAGCGCTCGGCCCCCGGCCGGTCGGCGGCTATGCCAACGGCTTCCGTGCGGTGCCCCGGCAATGGAGCCATGCCGACGGCCTCGCCGCCCTGGGCCGGCGCGAAGACCTGGATCCACCCACCTATGCCGCCCATGTCCGCGACTGGATCGACGCCGGCGCCCGCATCGTCGGCGGCTGCTGCGAGGTCGGCCCCGCCCACATCGCCGCGCTGGCGGCGATGCTGGCCTGACCGCCCGGGCTCAGCCGCCGAACAGGCTTTCCAGCCGCGCCGCGTTCAGGCCGTCGCCGGCATAGATCGCGCCGTCGACTTCCAGCGCCGGCGTCGAACGCACGTTGTGCGCCTCCAGGCGCTCGGCCGCGGCCTCGTCCATCAGCAGATCGCGCACCGTGAAGGCGATGCCGCGGGCCTTGAGCTCGCGCTTGAGCTGCTCGCAGGGGGCGCAGAACGGCGTCGAGTAGACGATGACCTCGCGTGCCGGCCGGGTCACTCCAGCTTTCCTTCCGCGCGCAGCTTGCGATAGGCCTCCTTGCGCGCCATCCATTCGTCATAGGCGGCACCGATGAGGAACGGCTGTTCTTCGGTGAAGATCAGTTCCTTCCAGGCCTCGCCGCCGCTCCAGCGGTAGCCCGCCTCGACGGTGGTGCGCGGCGCGGTTGCACTCTCCAGGAGGGCCAGCCCCTGCTCGAAGATCGCCCGCTGCTGGTCGACGTCATAGGGTTCCCCACAGGGGTTGCCCAGCGGGAAGTCGACGAACAGCAGGCGCGGCACGCCGCAGTGCTCGACGATGTCTCGCGCCGTGGCGATGACGACGGTCGGGATCCCATGCTCTTCCAAGTACCTGGCAATCAGACACACGGTCTGATGACAGACGGGTCAGACGGGAACCAGGACCGCGGCGTCGACCTGGTCCTGGCGACAGAAGTCGAGGACCTTGGGCGCTTCCTGTTCGAGCACCTTGCGCTGGCTGTAGTTGTTGTAGGCGCCATAGAAACGCCCGGGCGTGCTGCCGACGCGACCCTGCGACACCGCCTCGCGCATCCGGTCGACCGGGAAGAACGTGTTCACGTCGTCGAGATGGGTGGCGTGGCTGTCGAAGCTGTTGGTGCGGCTGTACAGCTTCTCGGTCGGCGTCTCCGCCGGGATGGCGTAGACGCCGCGGAAGCCCTCCTCGCTGATCGGGTTCTCCTCCCGCGCCTCGTCGTAGCGCACGGCCAGCTCGCTGGTCGACAGCAGGGCCAGTCGGGACTGGGCCAGCGGCTTGTGCAGCGGCGTGAACGGCACCGTATCGAAATGCGACCAGGCGTAAGGCTTTTCGTAGCCCTGTTGCAGATAGTAGTCGCGCGTCTTGTCGATGTAGCGGACATAGTCCATGCGCCGCCCTCCTTTCGACGACATTCCTCCAGGCCGTCAGGGTAACACCGGCCCGGATGGCCGGCCAGCGGGCCGCGCCTCGTAGCCGCCGGTCAGCCGCTCTTCGCGGTCAGCCCGCCGTCGACGATGAGTTCCGTGCCGGTGATGTAGCGGGCTTCGTCGGACGCCAGGAACAGCGCCGCATGGGCGACGTCCCAGGCATCGCCCATGTGGCCCATCGGGCACATGGCATCTCGGGCCGCGGTCATCTGCGCAACGTCGCCATCGCCGTACTGATCGGCGATGCGGTGGCCGACCAACGGGGTATTCATCAGGCCCGGGACGACGCAATTGGCGCGAATGCCCCTGTCGGCATACTGCAGCGCCAGATTGCGGGTGAACTGGATCAGCCCGGCCTTGGCGGCGGCGTAGGCGATCATCGCCCGCTGCAGGTAACGCAGGCCGGCGACGGAAGCGATGTTGACGACGACGCCGCTGGCCTGACGCTCCATCACCGGCAGCGCATGCTTGCAGGTCAGGAACACCGACCGCAGGTTGATGTCCAGCTGCCGGTCCCAGTCGGCTTCGCTCATCTCTACCGGGCCGCCCGGGGCCGAACCGCCGACGTTGTTGTGCAGGATGTCGAGCCGGCCATAGGCGGCGAGGCAGGCCGCCGTCATGGCCTCGACCTGGGCGCGGTCCGTGACATCGGCGAGGTGGCTGGCGCCCTCGCCGCCGGCCTCGCGGACCAGGCGCAGCGTTTCTTCGACGGCCTCGGCGCTGGTATCGACGGCGAATACCCGGGCCCCCTCGCGGGCATAGAGCACCGCGGCCGCCTTGCCGTTGCCCCAGCCGCGGCCGACCGAACCGGCACCGGTGACCAGGGCTACCTTTCCGTCTACGCGACCGGTCATATACAACCTCCTGGGGTATGCATCATCTGCCGCGCCGCCACCGACAGGCAGCAACTCCCCGGCAACATCTGCCGTCACGGCCGGCGGGTTGACCGGGCCTGCGGCCGGAACCCCCGCCTTCGGGAAAAATCCATACAGGGCAATGACTTAGCTGCCGATCCGGGAACCATGGCTGGCATGTCCCTTGCTGCCAATACCGCAGGTGCATAACGCGCCTGCCCACAGTACGTGGACAGCAAGCTCGGAAGGAGAAACGGCTATGTCTCTCTCGGTTAACACCAATGTCGGCGCCATGGTGGCGCTGCAGAACCTGAACAAGACCAATGGCATGCTGGAGCAGACTCAGCTCTCCATCACCACCGGTCTTCGGGTCAATGGTCCGAAAGACGATGCGTCGACCTTCGCCATCACGCAGAACATGCGTGGCGACATCGCCGGCCTGGGCGCCGTGAAGACAGCCCTGGCCAATGGCGAAGCCACCATCAACGTGGCGATCGAAGCTGGTCAGTCGATCGCCGACATGCTGGTGGAAATGAAGGCCAAGGTGGTGCAGGCCAACCAGGCTGGTCTGGACTCCGCCTCGCGGTCGTCGCTACACAACGACTTCGTTGCGTTGCGCGACCAGGTGGCGACCATCGTCGCCACCGCGGAGTTCAACGGGACCAACCTGATCGGCATCAGCGCCTCCGCGACGTCCGTCCTGTCGACGGTCGATGGCAGCACCATCGCCGTCAGCGCGCAGAAGATGGACACGACCACGCTGGGCATCAACACTTCGAGCCTGGCGACCAGCGCCAACGCGGCGACGGCACTGACGGCGATCGATTCAGCGATCACCAGCGTGTCGGATAAGCTCGCAGCGCTGGGTTCGGTGGCCAAGCGGATCGAGGTCCAGGCCGGCTTCACGACCAAGCTCCAGGACATCCTGAGGGCTGGCGTGGGCAACCTGGTCGATGCCGACCTGGCGGAAGAGAGTGCGAAGTTGCAGGCCCTGCAGATCAAGCAGCAGCTGGGCGTGCAGGCGCTGTCGATCGCCAATGCCGGCCCGCAGGCCATCCTTGGCCTGTTCGGCTAAGTCGTGGTGGTTCGGGGTGCGGGCTTCGGCCCCACCCCGGCGCCACGGCGCCTTTTTTCCTTAAGCGAGCACGACGCAGAGCGGCGACTGCCGCGCCGGTCCGCGGGCGCCGCAGGTTGATGCCGATCAATGTGCCGCCACCGCCTCTGCCGCCACATTGTGCCGGCGCCCCCCGCGGCACGCGCCCAGGTGGTGTGACTGCGGCGCGGACCGCTCCAGCATTGTGCGGCAGCGCACGGCGATGGCAGGCAACATGTCGGACCACAGCGTCAGCTTCTCCATCCGCCGCACGGCCTACCTGGACAAGCACGGCACGGCACTGGCGCCGCTGCCCGATTTCGCCGCCGATGTGGCGGCGGTGCAGACGCTCTACCAGGCCATGGTGCTGACCCGCAGCTTCGATGCCAAGGCCGTGGCGCTGCAGCGGACGGGACGCCTGGGCACCTACGCCTCTTCGCTGGGCCAGGAGGCGGTCGCGGTTGGCATGGCCAGTGCGATGCAGCCGGCCGACGTTCTGCTGCCGTCCTTTCGCGAGCACGGCGCGCAGCTGTGGCGCGGCGTCAGCATGCTCGAACTGCTGCAGTTCTGGGGCGGCGATGAACGCGGCAGCGACTACCGGGGCCCCCGGCAGGACTTCCCCGTCTGCGTCCCGGTCGGCAGCCAGTTCCCGCATGCAGCCGGCGTCGCCACGGCCTTCGCCCTGCGCGCCGAACCGCGCGTGGCCGTGGTTGCCGGCGGCGATGGCGCCACCTCTAAGGGCGACTTCTACGAAGCACTGAATGTCGTCGGGGTCTGGCGGCTGCCGGCGGTGTTCGTGATCAGCAACAACCAGTGGGCGATCTCCACGCCCCGGGCGCGGCAGAGTGCGGCCGAGACGTTGGCGCAAAAGGCGATCGCCGCCGGAATGCCGGGCGAGCAGGTCGACGGCAACGACGTCATCGCCGTGCGGGACGCGGTCGACCGGGCGCTCGCGCGTGTCCGCGTCGGCGACGGCGGCAGCCTGATCGAGTGCCTGACCTACCGCCTCGCCGACCACACGACGTCGGACGATGCCAGCCGTTACCGCGACGAAGCGGAGGTCCGCGCCCACTGGGCACAGGAGCCGCTGCTGCGACTGCGCAGCTACCTGACGCAGACCGGCGCCTGGGCGCAGGATGACGAAGCGGCGCTGCTGCGCGACTGCCACGACCAGGTCGAGGCCGCCGCGGCAGCCTACCTCGCCCTGGCCGGTGATACCGCCGGCAGCATCTTCGATAACCTCTACGCCGAACTGCCGGACGATCTGCGCGACCAGCGCGCCGCCGTGCTATCGGCCAGCGACCATGCCTGAACTCAGCCTGGTCGACGCGGTGCGCACGGCCCTGGCGCGGGCCATGGCCGAAGACGATACGGTCCTGGTGCTGGGGCAGGACGTCGGCATCAACGGCGGCGTGTTCCGCGCCACCGACGGCCTGGCGCAGCGCTTCGGCGCCGGCCGGGTCCGCGATACCCCGCTGTCCGAGCTGCTGATCAGCGGCATGGCCGTCGGCCTGGCAGCGCAGGGATTCCGCCCGGTGGCGGAGATCCAGTTCATGGGCTTCATCTATCCGACCATCGATCAGCTGGCCAACCATGCCTCGCGGCTGCGCACGCGCACGCGCGGCCGCCTGAGCTGTCCGATGGTGCTGCGGGCGCCGTTCGGCGGCGGCATCCATGCGCCCGAGCACCATTCCGAAAGCGCGGAAGCCATGCTGGCGCACATTCCGGGTCTGCGCGTCGTCGTCCCCTCGTCGCCGGGACGCGCCTACGGCCTGCTCCTGGCCGCCGTTCGTGATCCGGATCCGGTGGTGTTCCTGGAACCCAAGCGACTGTACCGCGCGGCGCGCGAGGCGGTGGACGACGACGGCACGGCGCTGCCGCTGGACCGCAGTGTCGTGCTGCGCGAAGGCAACGACCTCACCCTGGTGAGCTGGGGCGCCATGGTGCAGGAAAGCCTGGCCGCGGCGGAACAGTTGGCCGCCGAAGGCGTCGCCGCCGAGGTCATCGACCTGGCGACGCTGAAACCGCCGGACATGGCCACCGTGCTGCGTTCGGTCGAGAAGACCGGCCGTTGCATCATCGTCCACGAAGCCGCGATGACCGGCGGCTTCGGCGCCGAGATCGCCGCCCGGCTGGCCGACCAGGCCCTGGTTTCGCTGCTGGCGCCGGTGCGCCGGGTCACCGGCTATGACACGGTGATGCCGCTGCCCAGGCTCGAGCATCACTACATGCCGACAGTGGAGCGGATCGGGGCTGCGGCCCGGTCCGTGCTGGCTTACGCATGAACCTGTTCCGGCTGCCAGATCTGGGCGAGGGACTGCAGGAGGCGGAGATCGTCGCCTGGCACGTCGCCGCGGGCGACCGGGTGGTGGCGGACCAGCCCCTGTTGTCGGTGGAAACGGACAAGGCGGTGGTCGAGATTCCCTGCCCGCAGAGCGGCCGGATCGAGCGGCTGTGCGCCGACGTCGGCGAGCTGCTGCCGGTCGGCGCGCCGTTGGTGGAGTTCGCGGCCGACGCTGCGGACGACGACGCCGACAGCCTGGTCAGCGAACTGCCGCCTGCCCCGGCGGCGACACCGCCAACCGAGCCAAAACCGGCGGCGGCGCCAGAGGCCGCAGCCGCGATCAGGGCCGCACCGGCGGTGCGTGCCCGCGCCGGGAAGCTTGGTATCGAGCTGACCGGCCTGAGCGGCACTGGTCCCGACGGCGCGATCACCATGGCCGACGTGGACGCGGCGGCTGTCGACACCGGCGTCGAACCGCTGCACGGTCCGCGGCGCTGGATGGCCCGGGCGATGGCCCGGGCGCACGCCGAGGTGGTGCCAGCGACGGTAACCGACGAAGCCGACGTCGACGCCTGGTGGGCGCCCGACGCCGCGGTCAGCCTGCGGCTGATCCGCGCGCTCTGCGCCGGTTGCCGTGCCGAGCCCGCGCTCAACGCCTGGTTCGACGCCGCCGGCGAGAACCGGCGCCTGCACCAGCGGGTCGACCTCGGAATCGCCGTCGACCTGCCCCAGGGCCTGATCGTGCCGGTGCTGCGCGCGGCCGACCGCGGCGGCGCCGAGGACCTGGCGGGCCGGTTGGCGGCGTTGCTGCAACAGGCGGCGGCACGCACCCTGGCGCGCAATGACATGCGCGATCCGACCATCACCCTGTCCAACTTCGGTACGCTGGCCGGCCGCCATGCCGCCCTGGTGGTGCTGCCGCCGCAGGTGGCGATCGTCGGTGCCGGACGGGCCGGCCCGCAGGTGCGCGCGCATGACGGCGCTCCGGCGGTGCGCGTGATGCTGCCACTGTCGCTGACCTTCGATCACCGTGCCGTCACCGGCGGTGAAGCCGCGCGGTTCCTGGCCGCTATGATTGCCGACCTGGAGCGCGCCGAATGAGCAACGGGAGAGCCGGCACGATGGCCGACATGTTCCGCTTCGCCGACGAGCTTGGGCCCGCCAAGATCGTACATATCCATGAGGCCGGCGTGCCGCTACGGGCGATCGTCGTGGTCGACAACGTCGCCGCAGGTCCCTCCATCGGCGGCGCCCGGCTGGCGCCGGACGTCAGCGTCGACGAGTGCTTTCGCCTGGCCCGGGCGATGACGCTGAAGAACGCGGCCGCGGGGCTGCCGCACGGCGGCGGCAAGTCGGTCATCTTCGGCGATCCCGGCATGGCGTCGGCGGAAAAGGAAACGCTGGTCCGCGCCTTCGCCCAATCGATCCGCGACATCCGCGACTACATCATCGGCCCGGACATGGGCACCGACGAAGTCTGCATGGCCTGGGCCAGAGACGAGATCGGCCGGGCCGTCGGCTTGCCGCGCGAACTCGGCGGCATCCCGCTGGACGAGATCGGCGCCACCGGCTTCGGCCTCGCCGTCGCGGCAGAGGTCGCCCAGGACTACGGCGACGTCCGTCTCGACGGCGCCCGCGTGGCGGTCCAGGGCTTCGGTGCGGTCGGCCGGCACGCCGCCCGCTTTCTGATCGAGCGGGGTGCCGTGCTGGTGGCCGCCTCGGACAGCCGCGGCATGGTGTCCGACCCCGCCGGGCTGGACGTCGCCACGCTCGCCGGGCTCAAGGCGGACGGCGGCCACCTTGGCGATCTGCCGGCTGTGGCCACCGGCGACCGTGAGGCCATTGTCGACGTCGACTGCGATATCTGGATCCCGGCCGCCCGCCCCGACGTGATCCGCGCCGACAACGTCGACCGGCTGCGGACAAAGCTGGTGCTGCAGGGCGCCAACATCCCGGTGACCCCGGAGGCCGAAGCCCGGCTGCATGCGCGCGGCGTGCTGTCGCTGCCGGACTTCATCGCCAATGCCGGGGGCGTGATCTGCGCCGCCGTGGAATACGCCGGCGGCAGCCAGAGCACGGCCCTGGCGACGATCGACGAGAAGATCCGCCACAACACCGGCGAGGTGCTGGCGGCGGCGCAGACGGCCGGCGTGTCGCCCCGTCAGGCCGCGGTCGAGCTCGCCTACGAGCGGGTACGACGGGCCAGCGCCCTGCGCCGGTTCGGCTAGGCTGTCGAGCCTTGGTCGCGGCTGCCGGTTGGCGCTATGGTGACCGCCGGATCCGCCCTTATCGGGCCGCGGCGATCAGGTGGATATGCGCCCACAGCAGACGGACGACGTCCGCGCCAGCATGAAGGCCTTCATGGCCGCGCGCGGCCTCAAGGTGAGCCCATGGTGCCGCAAGGCGCGGGTCCGCGAGAGCAGCCTGCGCGGCTTCCTCAGCGGCCGCAGCGAGACGGTGGACCTGTCCACCCTGCAGGCCCTGGCCGCGGCCGAGGGGGTCGGCGTGGCGGCGCTGATCGGCGAAGCCCCGGCGCGAGACGCGGCAGGGCGCCGGTTGCTCGATCCGGCCACGGTACGCCGGGTGGCGCGCTGGGTACTGTCGGCCGACCGCGAGCTCGACCAGCAGCGCAGCGTCGACGAACTGGCCGAGACCATTGCCACCTTCGCCGCGACAGAGCCGTCGGGAGACCTGGATTTCTGGGAAAACAAGCTCCGAGAACAGGTCGAGGCCGCAGTCAGCCAGGCGGTCTGTAAACCTTCTGTTGACGATTAGACCCCAAACTAGTTTCGCGGTTCGCTGCCAGAAATGGCGGCGGCCCACCGGGGATCGGTACGTCTGGCGACGGTGGCACGAGCTGATGGACGCCTTCAAGGACGGAGGTAACGCGGCCATTAGAGCATGTCCGTGCTTGTTTGAATCAACAGGGGGATTCCCCTGAGGCGTTTGATGTGATTCAAGATGCTGGCTGGAGGAGGAGGCCAGCATGCATGCCTCGACCTTATTCGCTGGATTTGCGTG
>Ga0209458_1000037_pt1 | contig 83959 bp, 81 predicted proteins | sample WorMetLIZAISLAND_FD_187411 | JGI IMG/M metagenome (GOLD analysis project Ga0209458, IMG submission 187411) | Marine gutless worms symbiont microbial communities from Max Planck institute for Marine Microbiology, Germany - Inanidrilus manae... ...
CCGTCGGTTTGCCCAGGCAGTGCGGCTCAATCTTCGCCCATTGGGCGTCTGTCAGCACAAAGCGTTCCATCCCGAGCTTGAATCACAAACAAACCCAAAAGGGAATCCTGAATCTCAACAGGCCCTAGGCCGGTCTTGAAGGCCTCGAAGGCGGTGATCCGGTCGCGAAAGTACTCGTAGCGTATGCGGTCGAAGTTGTAGCGCCCCCGGTTCACCGGCAGGTCCCGACCCCAGTAATCGGGATCGCGGACATAGGTCACCGAACGACCGGGATCGTGCCGGCCGATTTTGTAGGGACCGCTGCCGAGCGGCAGCTCGAGGCCGGACCGCTCCAGCCTACCGTCCTCGTAATGCGCTTTCGGCAGGATCGGCATGAAGCCCATGATTAGCGGAATCTCGCGCCCTGCGTCCGACTTGAAGTCGAAGCGCAGGCTCCGATCCGACAGCCGCTCGACGCGCTCGACATTGGAATAGTAGGCGCGGTGGTTGGGCCGGCCCTTCTCGCGCAGCCACTCGTAGGAAAAGATCACGTCGTCGCTGGTTACGGGCGCACCGTTCTGGAAACGCGCCCGCTCGTCCAGGGTGAACTCGATCCAGCTTCGGTCCTCGGCTACGGCGAGGCGCTCGGCCAGCAGGCCGTAGAGCGTGAAGGGCTCGTCGGGTGCACGCGCCAGAAGCGATTCGAAGACATTGGTTAGCCCGAAGACCGGATTGCCCTTTAAGGTGAAGGGGTTGAAGCTGTCGAAGCTGCCCAGGCGCGACAATACCAACTCGCCGCCCTTGGGCGCCTTCGGATTGACATGCGGGAAATACTCGAAGCCCTCTGCCAATGCCGGTTCGCCGTGCATGGCGATGGCATGTCTATCGGCCGCCGCCTGCCCCGCCCGACAGGCAAGCAGAACGCCGGCCAAGACAAGAATCGACAGCCGTCCCCGAAGCCTCAGCATCTCCACAGCACGCCCATTCCACTCCCGAACGTGCGAACGATCCCGCACAGGCCCAGCATAGCCCGGATGACCCGCGGCCATCGTCTTTCCATGTAAGGCGCCGGGTGGCCAGTTAAAACGGTTCCGACGGCCCCGGAAGAGGAGCTCTATCCGGCCGGCTGACCGCCATCGCGGAGAGCATAGCCCAAGATCTTGTAGGCTAGCTTGGCGGCCAGGAAGTCGGGCGCGTGGAAACCCTCGATCGGCGCCAACTCGTTCACATCGGCGCCGACGATCCGGCAGCAGCCGGCCGCCGCCCGGACGATCGCCATGGCGTCGTCCCAGAAGAAACCGCCCGGCTCGGGCGTACCCGTAGACGGCATGAGGCTGGCATCGAAGCCGTCTAGGTCGAAGGTCAGGTAGACCGGCCGACCTTCCAGCGGCCGCACGATCTCCGCCGGGTTCCAGCGCGCGCGATCCTTGGCCCAGTGTATCTGGATGCGGTGCCGGTTGGCCTCCAGGAAGGGGATTTCCTCGGCCGAGATGTTGCGGATACCGACCGAGACCAGGCTCAGATGCGGATCGTCGAGGCAGCGCCGTAGCGCTGCGGCATGGGAGTAATGCTCGCCCTCGTAGCCGTCGCGCAGATCGGCGTGGGCATCGAAGTGCAGCAGCGTCAGGTCCGGATAGCGCGCGAGGAAGGGGCGGATCGCCCCGGCCGTCAAGGAATGCTCTCCGCCAAAGACCAAAGGAAACCTGTCCAATACCAGAAGCTGCTCGACGGTCGCGGCGAGCTGCTCGAGGGCGGCGGCGACCGGCTTTGCGGGCTTCAGCGGCTTCAGGGTTGCCACGCCGAAGCTGCGGAAAGGCTCGCACCAATGCTCTTCGTCGAACAGCTCGACCTCGTGGCTGGCAGCGATCATGGCAGCCGGGCCCTTGGCAGTGCCGCCGCCGTAGCTGACCGACTGCTCCAGCCCGAAGGGCACGATCACCGCGCGAGCATCCGCCGCGTTACCGGCGTCCTCCGGCGACAACCCGAGGAATCCCTCGGGCGCCGGCATGAAGTCGAGATCGCTCACCCCCATTTGGCTTACCAGCGCTGCCAGGCGCCGTCGAACAGGCGGGTGAAGTTGCGCCGCGGCCGCTCCTTCCAGTGCCCGCGGTGATAGGCATCTGAGGCCAGCAGTGGGATCACCGAGCCTGCCTCCGCGAAGACCATCTGCTCCTCGGCAGTATCCACCTTGCCCCAGGAGGAGGCCTCCTTAAGGGTCGAGGAGGAGCAGGCGCCGTCGCGCACGTCGGCCACCGTGATCTGCACGGCATAGCGGTGCATCTCGACCTCCTTACCGAGGATCTCCGCGCAGATCACCGTGTCCTGTACGAAGTTCTTCGGCACGCCGCCGCCGACCATCAGCAGGCCGGTGGTGCCGGCGGCGATCTTGACGTCGGTCAGCTCACGGAAATCGCGCACCGAATCGATCGTCATGTAGCGGTCGGGATTGGCGTCCTGGTGGGCGACCAAGCCGAAGCCGGCGCTGGAATCGGTGAAGGCCGGGCAGAAGATCGGCACATCGTGGTCAAAGCAGGTCTCGATCAGGGAGTCCTTCTTTTTCGCGTTGGCTTTGAGCCAGCGGCCCATCTCGCGGATGAATTCGCGCGAGGAATAAGGCCGCGGCTCCAGCCCGTCGGCGATTTGTTTCACCGTGAAGTCGCAGGCCTGCAGCTCCTTTTCGTCTATGTAGGTGTCGTAGATACGATCGATGTAGAGGTCGCGCAGCGCTCCGTCGTCCTCGTCCTGCGAGCCCTGGAAATGCTTGAAGCCGAGCGCCTCGAAAAAGTCCATGTCGACGATCGAGGCGCCGGTGGCGACCACCGCGTCGACCATGCCGTAGCGCACCAGGTCGCGGTAGACGTGCATGCAGCCGCCCGCCGAGGTCGAACCCGCCAGGGTGAGGATCACGCCGCAGTCGGGATCGGCCACCGCCTTGTTGAAGATCTCACTCGCGCGCGCCAGATCGCGCGCGGTGAAGGACATCTTTCCCATGGCCTCGATGATCGCCCGTGCGTCGATGGCGGTGATGTCGATGTGCTCCACAGGCGTGGACAGCAGCTCGGCCCGGCGGTTGTCATGCGGTGCGGTCATCGTGGCTCCTTCCAAGGTGGCAGGTCTCTCCCGATCGGCCAGTCCTGCCTCTCAAGACCTTTTGTTTGTAAGCATCTGAACAAGAACGAAATTTGCCGGATACGAACACAACCGAGCGGCGAGGCCAAGCTGTTGTGTATGGTCTTCCGTGCCAACCTCATTTTTGATTTCACATCAAGCGGAAAGGAAGCCGCACTCGCGCCGAAACACTTGACGCGGATCGTAAGGGCTTTCTGTTGCAGTTCGATTTCGCTATGCCGCTGGGGCGTACCCCTCAATCACCCCTTCAACCCGCGCAGAACGGGAACCGGCCGATGTCCAACCGCACCATCGATCTGACCGACGACCTCTACGATTACCTGCTGCAGGTTTCGCTGCGCGAGCCGCCGCTGCTCGCAAGGCTGCGCAAGGAAACCGAGAGCGTGCCCTTCGCGGCGATGCAGATCTCACCTGAGCAGGGCCAGTTCATGCGTCTGCTGGTCGAGCTGATCGGCGCGCGGCGGACCCTCGAGGTCGGCACCTACACCGGCTACAGCGCACTGGCGGTGGCCCTGAGCCTGCCACCGGACGGCCAGGTGATCGCCTGCGACATCAGCGACGAATACACTTCGGTCGGGCGCCGCTTCTGGGAAGAGGCCGGCGTTGCCGGCAAGATCGACCTGCGGCTCGCCCCGGCGGTCGAGACCCTGGACGCGCTGATCGCCGAAGGCGCCGCCGACAGCTTCGACTTCGCCTTCATCGACGCCGACAAGACGAACTATATGAACTACTACGAGCGGGCGCTGGTGCTGGTGCGGCGCGGCGGGCTGATCGCCATCGACAACGTGCTGTGGGACGGGTCCGTGGTCGACCCCGCCGACGAGAGCGAGGATACCCTGGCGATCCGCGCGCTCAACGCCGCCTTGAAGGACGACGAGCGGGTCTCCCTCTCGCTGGTGCCGATCGGCGACGGCCTCACTCTCGCCCGCAAACGTTGACTGCAACAGCGCTCCAACTTTCGCGCTGAGCGGGTATTTGCTGCCCGCCTGCGGCAGACGCGCAACGCTCGAGAAACCGCCGAGCAGGCCAAGTTCTCCATCATCGTGGCACAATTGCCACAGAATAGTGGCCATTGGGGCACCTTTGTTAACCATTCCTTCATTACGGTTAAGGCCCTATTCATTAACACTTAAGCCGTTCTTTACCGGGCAATGGGAGAATCCAGGATCGGTCATGAAGGAAAACCGATTGTTTTGAACCTATGAGGTCCGTCATGCGGAAGATCATGCTTCTCGGTGTAGCTCTGGCGACGCTTTCCACCAGCGCCATCGCCGCGCCGCAGCAGTGCAACAACCGAGACGCGGTTCTGAAGCTGCTGTCGAATAAGTACAAGGAAGCCCCCGTCGCCTTCGGTGTCACCAACAACGGCGGTCTGGTCGAAGTGCTGAAGAGCACGCCGAGCGCCAAGGAAGACACCTGGACGATCATCATTACGACGCCCCAGGGGGTGAGCTGCCTGGTTGCCGCCGGCGAAGGCTGGAAGGCGCAGGAACAGATCGCTCTCGATCCGGAGACCTGAGCTAGAAAGCAAGGCTCCGCATTCAGGGAGCCTTGCCGAAGGCCGGGTGCAATACTCGATCGCCCGGCCCGATTGTCAGGCGTGAAGCGGTCCCCGCGTTCAGCTCCAATACGCCGTTGACCGGGCGGTCCGACGAGATCGAGGTCAGCGACATCGGCACCGTCCGCTCGACGATCTTGGTGATCCGGCCCTCGCCGTCGATGAACAGCATGTCCAGCGGGATGTAGGTGTTCTTCATCCACATGGACAGCACCCGGGCCGGCCGCACGACGAACAGCATCCCCGCTGCTTCCGCCATTTCCCGCCGAAACATTAGCCCCTGAGCCTGCTGCGCCGGCTTCACGGCCATTTCAACGTCGAAGCTGTGCCGCGTGCCGGCCTCCGTCTCGATCACCAGCTCGTCGCGCTCGAAGGTCACCAGCCCGCTTTGCGCCTGTACCGGGGGAGCGGCCAGCGGCACCAGCAGCAGGGTCCAGAGCACAAGGAACCGCGAGAGAGTCATCATGCGGGCAGTCTTAGGACCTCGCTCCGGCGTGAGCAAGCATCGGCTCTAGCCTGACAGAACGGCCTGCACCATGGCCTCGACCTCGGGCCGCACGGGACCGGGCGCGGGCGGATCGGCCAGGGTCGTGAACCAGGCTTCCGGGGGGTTGCGGCCACGGCGATGGCGCCAGCTGAGCTGACGCAGCAAATTTTCAGCAGCAGGAGGAAGGCGCTCCGGGACCGCGATATCGTTCAGGGTCGCCCAGACGCCGGCCCAGCAGCGGCCGACGGACCAGGGATTGTAGCCGCCGCCACCCAAAACCAGCAGGCGCGGCGCCAGCCCGCGCACCGCAGCGACCACACGCCAGAGGGCACCGTTGGAGAGCGCCAGGCGGCTCATCGGGTCGTCGGCCAGTGCGTCGGCGCCGCACTGCAGCACCAGGGCGTCGGGCACAAAGGCCTCGGCCAATGGCAGGACCGCCCGCTGCAGCAGGACATCCAGCTCACTGTCGTTGAAGCCGGTCGGCACGGCCAGGTTACGCGCGAAACCGCCGGCCCGATCGGCAGGACTGCCGTAGACCGAGCCCTCCTTCTGTGGCCAGCGCCCCGCCTCGTGGATCGAGATGGTGAACACCCGATCGTCCTCCGCGAAGGCATCCTGCACCCCGTCGCCGTGGTGGGCGTCTACGTCGAGATAGAAGATGCGCGAGAGGCCACCGTCGAGGAGCGTCAGAATGCCGAGCGCCGGATCGTTCAGGTAGCAGAAGCCACTGGCCTGGTCCGGCCGGCCGTGGTGGGTGCCGCCGGCCGGGCTGTAGATCACGCGCGGGCCGTCGTCCTGCAAGAGCAACTCAGCGGCCAGGATCGAGGCACCGCTCGCCGTGGCCGGCCGGCTGAAGATCTCTGGAAAGACCGGGTTACCGTTGCAACCGATGTTGTAGCGCCGGCGCGTTTCCGGCGCGACCCGCTGCTCCCGCTCGGCCGCAATCAGAGCGGCTATATAGTCGGCTGCGTGAAAGCGCTCCAGCTGCTCGGGCCTGGCGCGCGGGCTGTCTATGTAGACCGCGTCCGGCAGCCAGCCCAACGCCCGGCAGAGATCGATGCAGGTGGAGACGCGGGGGATCGCCAGTGGATGGCGCGCGCCATAGGTCGAGCGGCGGTAGATCTCGCTGCCGATGAAACGCGGCCGCGAGGCCTCCGATACCGTTGCTCCGCCGTTCGAGCCGCTCGTCAAGGCGCAGCCGCCCTCCCCTCGTCCCTGATCCGACGGGAGTCAGTGTAGGTTTCGGAGAGGACCTGGCAACGCCCCCGGTGGGCGCTCCCGGTGGGCGCTCCCGGTCGGCGCCCCTTGATGGATAAATCACCCCGGAAGGCTACTTGGCGCTTGGCATCGAGCTCTGCTGCGCGCTGCCGCCGGCCGGGTTCCCACTGGCCGGGTTCCCACTGGCCGGGTTGCCGCCGGCATGCAGCCAGTAGGTCGCCTCGTTGACCGAGTAGATCGGACGGTAGTGACCGACGTCGCCCCAGCTCAACACGAAGTCGGAACGGTTATCGAGCACCACCTGCCGGTCCCCCAGGCTGACCTCGAGCACCGCATGGGCGACGCGCCGCATGTCGTCGTTCAGCACGACGATGCGCATCCGGTCGGTCGGAAAGCCGAGCAGCTTGAGCGAGTAGTATTTGGCGATGGCGTAGTCCTCGCAATCGCCGCCGCGGGCGAAGAACTCTCCGGGCGCCGCCCAGTAGTCCAGCTCGCCCCAGTTTTTCTGATCGGCGCGGTAGTGAATGCGATTGATGTAACGATTGATCTCCGCCAGCCGCTCCAGCGCATCGGCCCCGCGCACCTGATCGAGGAAACCCTGCCAGCGATCCAGCTGGCAACCGCCCTTCATCTTGTAGCTGCAGAGCGCCGTGAGCCGCGCCCGCCAGGCCCAATCGCGCCGCTGCACGCCCAACCATTTCGGAAAGGCCTTGCCCGTGACCGCGCCCGAACCGGCGGTGCCCAGTTACGTGTTCAAGGGACTGCCCTCGCGCGCCACTGTCGAGAAGGCCGCCGCCGGGTCCGAAAAGCTCAGAAGGAAGAAGACGGTGATGAAGGAAAAAAGAGGTCCGGCAACGGCCTTGGCGGCTCTTCTCGACATTGTACAAAGCTCCAAAATCGCGTTACCCGAAGCTTTGTCCTTAAAGAAGTTAAATCTTATTAAGACGAGCCAAGAAACACAGACATATCACCCCCCGGTTACAACAAGATTACAAGTATAAAGCGCCTGTTTATACTTCTTGATAGTCCATTAATATTTCACAGCACTCTGCGCGGAAAAGAGAACGGTGGGATGGTCAGCAGACGCACGGCGGCTCGCCTTGCCGCACCGGCCAGCGGCTGCCATAGTCCGACCATCACCGGGGGAGCCGGCCGGGCCGGCTGAGAGGTCCTTTCGCAGCGCGGGACAAAGGGACGACCCCGAGAACCTGATCCGGTTAGGACCGGCGTAGGGAGCGTGATCTTTGTTGAACGGCAGTCCACTCGGCACCATCGCCGATCCCCCAGCCATCCACCTGCAGGCCGCAGCCCTGACCTACGACGGCAAGGCGCTGTTCAAGGCGCTCGATCTGGCCCTGCCGGCCGGGCAGACGACCTGCCTGCTCGGCCCCTCGGGGGTCGGCAAGTCGAGCCTGCTGCGCCTGATCGCCGGCCTAGCCGACGGCGCGGACGGCGTCGCCTTGGACGAGCGCGGCGCGGCGCTAGACGGCCGCATCGCCTATATGGCGCAGCAGGATCTATTGCTGCCCTGGCTGCCGCTCCTGGCCAACGTCATGCTGGGACCGCGCCTGCGCGGCGAGGCGAGGGATCCGCGCTTACTGGAGAGGGCCCGCGCGCTGATCGACGAGGTCGGGCTTACCGCACACGCCGACAAGCGCCCGGCGCAGCTTTCCGGCGGTATGCGCCAGCGCGCCGCCTTGGCCCGCACCCTACTGGAAGACCGGCCGATCGTCCTGATGGACGAGCCTTTTGCGGCGCTCGACGCGATCACCCGTTACGAGCTGCAGGCGCTCGCCGCTCGCCTGCTGCAGGGTCGCACGGTGCTGCTGGTAACCCACGACCCGCTGGAGGCACTACGCTTGGGCCACCGGGTCCAGGTCATGGCCGGCCGGCCAGCCAGCCTCGACAGCCCCCTGGAGCCGCCGGGTAGCCCACCGCGCGCTCTCGACGACCCCGCCCTGCTCGGCCTGCAGAGCGAGCTGCTGCGCCGCCTGGCCGACGCACGGCAAGGGCTGGGAGAAGAGCCGTGCGCGTGATCCGGCCGGCGATCATCTTCCTTGGCCTGATCGGCCTCTGGCAGCTCCTGGTCTGGGCGACCGGGGTCGCGGCCTTCATCCTGCCCGGCCCGGGCCCGGTCGCCGCGGCCGTGGCCGAACACTGGCAAGACCTGCTGTCGCACGCCGCCATCACCGCCAGCGAGATCCTGATGGGGCTGTTGCTCGGAACGGCGCTGGGCACGGCGAGCGCCGTCTTCATCTCGGCTGTGCGGCCGGCGCGGCGCTGGCTCATGCCGGTCTTGGTCGTGAGCCAGGCGATCCCGGTCTTCGCGCTGGCGCCAATCCTGGTGCTGTGGCTCGGCTACGGCATGGCCTCAAAGGTGGCCATGGCGACCTTGATCATCTACTTCCCGGTGACCGCGGCCTTTTTCGACGGCCTACGCCGCACAGAGCCCGGCTGGCTTGACTTAGCCCGCACCATGGGCGGCGGCGGCCTCGCCGTCCTGCGCCAAATCCGTATCCCCGCCGCGCTGCCGGCCCTGACCTCCGGCCTGCGTGTCGCCACGGCGGTGGCACCGATCGGTGCGGTGGTCGGCGAATGGGTCGGTTCGAGCGGCGGGCTCGGCTACCTTATGCTGCACGCCAACGCGCGGTTGCAGGTCGACCTGATGTTCGCCGCACTCTTCGTGCTGGCCGTCTTCGCCGTCGCCCTCTACTTCACGGTGGATGCCCTGCTGCGCCGCCTGATCCCTTGGCAGGCCGATGACGAAATAGACGCCGACGCGGCGGCACGGAGCAACGCGCAGCGTTCCGAATAATCGGGCCGTTGCGATAGGATCGCGCTATGTCCAAGCAGATTGCCGACACCGCCAGGCAGTTCTCCCGCCAGGCCGAGGCCTACGCCAACAGCCCGTCGCACGCCCAGGGCGCCGACCTAGCGGTGGTCGCCGAGTTCGCCGCGGCGACGGCAGGGGATCTCTGCCTCGACGTGGCAACGGGCCCCGGCCACACGGCCTTCCGTATCGCCGCCGAGGCGAGCTTTGCCATCGGCGCCGACCTGGCGCCCGGCATGGTCGTGACGGCCCGCCGCCTGGCGGAGGAGCGTGGCATCGCCAATACAGCCTTCCTGCTCGCCGACGTGCACGGCTTGCCGTTCGCCGACTCCAGCTTCGATCTGGTTACTTGTCGCATCGCGCCGCACCACTTCGCGGACATCGACGCTGCGTTTCGCGAAGTCGCCCGCGTGCTGAGGCCCGGCGGCCGCTTCGTCGTGGAGGACAGCCTGGCGCCGGACGATGTGGAAGAAGCGGAGTTCCTAGAATGGCTCGAAAAGCGCCGCGACCCGACCCACGTCCACTCCCTGACGCGCGGCGAGTGGATGGCGGTCATGCGGGGAGCCGATCTCGAAGTGACGCGCGAGACGGTGCACGGCAAGCACCACGACTTCGAACTCTGGATTCGCCGCACCGGGCTCGACGAGGCGGCCATCGCGGCGATCTCGGACGACATTCTGGCCGCCCCGGAACAGCTGCGCCGGCGGCTCTTCGATATTGAAGGCTCGCGCGTCACCGTGCTGCACGACCGCAAGCTCATTCTGCGGGCCGAGAAGGCTGCCCACTGATCGGGGGGCCGCCGCCCACCGTTCAACCTGTACGACAGAGCCTAGTATCGCCCGACGAATGGCAAGACAGACCGCCGATGCCACAATCCCTTGGCTTGCGCCGCCGCGATTCGCCCCTCTATGATCATAAGCCTGCGATAGAGAGCGAGCGTCCAGACAACAAAAAGACATCGCGGGTGGGAAGCCGTACCGATTGTACGGGAACGGGGGCGAAGTGGTTCGTACGATCAGCCTGACAGCCGCACTCTTCGTGCTCTGGCTTCTCCTGTCTGGCCACTACGAGCCGCTGATCATTATTTTCGGGCTGCTTTCCTGCGCCTTCGTCGCCTGGGTGGCCTATCGCATGGATGTGGTCGACCACGAAGGTCACCCCATCCACCTAACTTGGCGCGCCGTCACCTACTGGCTCTGGCTGCTCTGGCAGATCGTCAAGTCGAACATCGACGTAGCGCGCATCATTCTGAACCCGCGTTTGCCGATCAAACCGCAGGTCGTCTGGGTCAAGGCGAGCCAGATCGATGACCTCGGCCATGTCATCTACGGCAACTCGATTACCCTGACGCCGGGCACGGTAACAATCGATGTGGTGGGCGACCAGATCGAGGTGCACGCCCTGGCCGATCAGTTCGCCGAGGATCTCAAGACCGGCGACATGGACCGCCGGGTGACCGAGATGGAGGGGCTCGGCTGATGTTCGCCGCAGCCGCACTCGGCATCCTTGCCACAATGGCGCTGGTTTTGGCCCGCGCCTTCCTGGGGCCGACGGTCTACGACCGCATCCTGGCTGTGAACATCTTCGGCACCAAGACCGTGCTGATGGTCGCCGTCTTCAGCTTCCTGACCGAGCGCCCGGACTTCCTGGACATCTCACTGCTCTATGCGCTGATCAACTTCATCGGCACCGTCGCCGTGCTGAAGTTTTTCGAGTACCGCGATCTCGGCCATCCCGGACAAAAGCGGGAGGACAGGTGACGCCATGGACCTGCTGCTCGACAGCCTCTCATGGATCTGCCTGATGGGTGGCGTCGTCATCAGCCTGGTCGGCGCGCTCGGTATGCTGCGCCTGCCCGATCTCTTCTCACGCATGCACGCCGCCGGAATGATCGACACCCTGGGTATCGGTTTAATTCTCGTCGGCCTGATGTTCCAGGGCGGCGGCTTCCTGGTCACGATCAAGCTAATCGTTATCCTAGTGTTCATCTTCTTCACCAGCCCCACTGCGACCCACGCACTCGCAAAGGCGGCCTTGCACGGCGGCGTCAAGCCGCTGCTGGATGCGCAAGACAGTGGCGCAGAAACGCTGCTGGAAAAGCAGGAGACTGGTGAGAGTCCTTTGGCAGCAGTGCCGGGTAGCAAGGACAGAGAGCCATCCAAGAGCTGATCGACATAGCGCTGCTGGCCTTCCTAGCAGCTACGGCCATTGCCATCGTCAGGCTGCACAACCTCTTCGCCGTGGTCATGCTGTCAGGCATCTACAGCCTGCTCGCCGCGGGCATCTTCGTTCAGCTTGATGCGGTCGACGTGGCCTTCACCGAGGCGGCTGTGGGGGCCGGCATCACGACCATCGTCATGCTGGGCACCCTGGCGCTGACCACGGATCGCGAGCGCACGCCGATCAAGACCCGACCGGTTTCGCTGTTGTTGGTGATCGCCACCGGCGCGGGGCTGATCTACGGCACGCTTGACATGCCGCTCCTGGGCGACCCGCTGGCCCCGGCGCAGCAGCATGTTGCGCCGCGCTACATTGAGCAATCGGGCGAGGAGATCGGGGTTCCCAACATCGTCACCTCTGTTCTGGCTAGCTACCGCGGCTACGACACCCTGGGCGAGGTCGGCGTGATATTCACGGCCGGCATCGGCGTCATGCTGCTGGTTGGGGGCCGGCGCCGCAAAGACAAGGATGAGGTGAAGGGCGCTGACAAACAGGGGGATCAGGTATGAGACATCATCTGATCCTTAGAGTGATCGCCAAGCTGCTAATCCCGGCGATCCTCCTGTTCGCCCTCTACGTGCAGTTCCATGGCGACTTCGGACCAGGCGGCGGCTTCCAGGCCGGCGTCATCTTCGCCGCCGGGATCATCCTCTACGGCCTGATCTTCGGCGTGGATACGGCGCAGCGTGTGGTGCCGCCAAAGGTTGTCGAGATCCTGGTTGCCGCCGGCTTCACGCTCTACGCCGCCGTCGGCGTGGCCAGCATGCTGCTGGGAGCCAACTACCTGGACTACTCCGCCCTGGCGCACGAGCCGACGCACGGCCAATACTGGGGTATTCTGCTGATCGAATTCGGCGTCGGTGTCACCGTCGCCTCCGTCATGATTACCGTCTTTTACAGCTTTGCGACACGAGGACGCGGAGTGGGGGACGCTGAGTGATAGAGCCAGGCCTCTATAACTATTGGATCGTCGTCTTGCTGATGATGGCGGGCTTCTACACCGTCATCGCGCGCGGCAACCTGATCAAGAAAATCGTCGGCCTGAACATCTTCCAGACCTCCGTCTTCATCCTCTACATATCGGCTGGCAAGGTCGAGGGCGGCACCGCGCCGATTCTGGAAGAGTCCATCACGGTCTATTCGAACCCCCTGCCCCACGTACTGATCCTGACCGCGATCGTGGTCGGCGTGGCCACCACCTCGCTCGGCCTGGCACTGGTGGTGCGGATCCGCGAGGCCTACGGCACTATCGAGGAGGACGAAATCCACGAGCAGGACGACAAGAAGCTTGAAGAGGAAATCTCGTGATCGCCGCCAACCTCCCGGCCCTGCAGATCGTGTTGCCGTTGATCGCCGCACCCTTGTGCGTATTTCTGCGGCGCGGCGGGCTCGCCTGGCTGCTCACCCTAGCGGTGAGCTGGGCGGCGCTAGCAGTTGCCGTTTCGCTGCTCACGCGGGTGCTGGAGGGCGGCGTGATCGTCTACGACCTGGGCGGCTGGAAGGCACCCTGGGGCATCGAATACCGCATCGACATGGCAAACGCGTTCGTGCTGATGATCGTCTCGGCGATCAGCGCCGTGGTGGTGCCCTTTGCGCGTCAAAGCGTCGAGGCGGAGATCGCGCCGGGCCGCGTCTACCTCTTTTACACCATGTATCTGCTCTGCTTCACGGGGCTGCTCGGCATCGCAATCACCGGCGACGCCTTCAACCTCTTTGTCTTCCTTGAGATCTCATCACTCTCGTCCTACGTGCTGATCAGCCTCGGCAAGGATCGCCGCGCCATCACCGCCGCCTACCAATACCTCATCATGGGCACCATCGGCGCGACCTTCTATCTGATCGGCGTCGGTTTCCTTTACATGATGACCGGCACGCTCAACATGGCCGACCTGGCCGAGCGTATCCCGGCGGTCGCCGATACTCGGACTGTGCACGCCGCCTTCGCCTTCATCGTCATCGGCATCGGTCTCAAGGCAGCGATCTTTCCACTACACCTTTGGCTTCCCAATGCCTATTGCCACGCGCCCTCGGCGGTGACTGCCTTCCTGGCGGCGACCGCCACCAAGGTCTCGATCTACGTCCTGATCCGCATGTTCTTCACGGTGTTCGGTCACGAGTTCGCCTTTGAGGACATCGAGCTGACCCAAGCCGCCGCCGAGTTGCTTGCCTTCGGTGGAATGCTGGTCGGCTCCACGGTGGCAATCTTCCAGTTGAACGTGAAGCGTCTCCTGGCCTATTCCAGCGTGGCGCAGATCGGCTACATGTTCCTCGGCATCTCCCTCGCCAGCGTGACCGGCCTGACCGCCAGCCTGGTGCACCTCTTCAACCACGCACTGATCAAGGGCGGCCTGTTCCTGGCCATGGGCTGCGTCTTCCTCAGGCTCGGCTCGGTGCACATCCGCGACATGGCCGGCCTCGCCAAGCAGATGCCCTGGACCATGGCCGCCTTCGTGGCCGGTGGGCTTAGTCTGATCGGCGTGCCGCTGACCACCGGCTTCATCAGCAAGTGGGTGCTGGTGCAGGCAGCGCTCGAAGGCGATGTCTGGTACGCGGCGGTGCTGATCGTGTTCAGCTCCCTGCTCGCCATCGCCTACGTGTGGCGCGTGGTCGAGGTCGCCTACTTCCAGCCTGCACCGGAGGGCGCGCCGAAGGTCGAGGAAGCGCCGCTCACCATGCTGCTGCCGACCTGGATCCTGCTCCTCGCCAACGTCTACTTCGGCATCGACACATCGGTCACCGTGGGCGTCGCCCAGCAGGCCGCGGAGGCCTTGATCGGCGTTGCTCCAATCGATGTGCCAGCGATCGGAGCAACAGAGTGAGCGCGGAGACCCTGACCTGGCTGGCGCTCGCTATCCCCTTCATCGGGGCCGTGCCGATCGCCTTCACCGGCTGGAGCCCGAACCTGCGGGAAAGCATCACGCTGGTTACCGCCGTCCTGCTGTTCCTCGTCGTCGCCTCGCTGCTGCCGGAGGTGCTGAACGGCGCCCGGCCGGAGGTAAGGCTGGTCGAGACCCTGCCCGGCCTGCCGCTCTACCTGAAGGTCGAGCCGCTCGGCATGACCTTCGCCGCGGTCGCCTCCTTCCTCTGGATCGTGAACTCGATCTATTCCATCGGTTACATGCGGGGCAACGACGAGAAGCACCAGACCCGTTACTACGTCTGCTTCGCGCTCGCCCTCGGCGGCACCATGGGCGTGTCCTTCGCCGGCAACATGCTGACCCTCTTCATCTTCTACGAGGTTCTGACGCTCTCGACCTATCCGCTGGTGACCCACAAGGGCGACCGCGAGGCGATGATGGCCGGGCGCACCTACCTGGGCATCCTGCTCTCGACCTCGATCGGCATTCAGCTCCTGGCGATCATCTGGACCTGGACGGCGACCGGCACCTTGGACTTCACGCCCGGCGGTATCCTGGCCGGCAAGGTCGAGGGGCCGGCGGTCGGCCTACTGCTGTTCCTCTACATCTACGGCATCGGCAAGGCCGCATTGATGCCGGCACATCGGTGGCTGCCGGCGGCCATGGTGGCGCCGACGCCGGTGAGCGCACTCTTGCATGCGGTAGCCGTGGTCAAGGCGGGTGTCTTCTCGGTGGTCAAGGTGATCGTCTACATCTTTGGGCTCGACCTGCTGGTCGCCTCGCCGAATAGCGACTGGCTGCTCTACGCCGCCGGCGCGACGATCCTGATCGCCTCGGTGATCGCCCTGCGCCAGGACAATTTGAAGCGCCGGCTCGCCTACTCGACCGTCAGCCAGCTCTCCTATGTGATCATGGCGGCAGCGATCCTGGCGCCGGTCTCGGCCATGGGCGCGGCGCTGCACATCGCGGCGCACGCTTTCGGCAAGATCACCCTCTTCTTTGCCGCCGGCTCAATCTACACCGCCGCGCACAAGACGCAGATCAGCCAGCTCAACGGCATCGGCCGGCGCATGCCCTGGACCATGTGCGCCTTCGCCATCGGCAGCCTGTCGATGATCGGCGTGCCGCCGACCGCCGGCTTCCTCAGCAAGTGGTACATCCTGCTCGGCGCGCTTGAGGTGGAGCAGATGGTCGCCGTCGGCGTGATCTTCGCCAGCACCTTGCTCAATGCCGCCTATTTCCTGCCGATCGTCTACAATGCCTTCTTCCGCCCGCCCGACCCTGAGCCAAGCGGCCATCCCGGCGAGCAGGGGGCGGTCGACAACAAGAAGGACCACGACGAGCACGGCGAGGCCCCCTTGCCGATCGTGATCGCCCTGACGGTGACGGCGGCAGGAACCGTGCTGATGTTCTTCCTGCCGCAAGTTCCCCTCGAGCTCGCGCAGCAGATGATGGGAGCAGCCCCATGAGCGAGCAGAAGAAAGAGCCACAGACGAGCGAGCTGCACTGGCTGGTTCGCCCGGCGACGATCCGCCAGCTCTGGATTTGGGGCTGCGTCATCCTGGCCGTGACCGTCGTAGCGCAGGCGCTGGTCCACATGCACAGCTACTTCGGCATCGACGGCTGGTTCGGCTTCAACGCGGCTTATGGCTTCCTCGCCTGCGTCGCCATGGTGCTCTTCGCCAAAGGGCTGGGCGCCTTTCTGAAGCGCGAGGACACTTACTACGATGATTGACGCACTTCCCCCGGGCCTCGTTCTGATCGTCGGCGCCTTCCTGCTGCCGCCGGTCCAGGGACAGATCCGCGCGGTCCTCGCGCTCGTCCTGCCGCTGGTCACGCTCTATCTGATCTGGCAGCTGCCGGACGGCGTCTCCGTTGCACTGCCGTTCCTCGACTACAGTCTGGAGCCGGTCAAGGCGGACGCGCTCAGCCGCCTCTTCGCGACCATCTTTGCCATCATGTCGTTCGCCGGCGCGCTCTTCGCGCTCCGCCAGGCCAACGTGGTCGAGCTCTCTGCCGCCTTCGCCTATTCGGGTGCCGCCATCGGCGTGACCTTCGCCGGCGACCTGATCACCGTCTTCGTGTTCTGGGAGATCATGGCGCTGGGCTCCACCATGGTGATCTGGGCCACCAACACTGAGGCCTCCTACCGCTCCAGCATCCGCTATGTGCTGATGCATCTCTTCGGCGGCGTGGTGCTGATGGCCGGGGTGATCGGCTATGTCGCCGAGACCGGTTCGGTCGCCTTTACGGCCATGCAGCTCGGCAGCCCGGCGACCTGGCTGATCCTGGCCGGATTCTTGGTCAATGCCGGCGCGCCGCCGCTTTCCGCCTGGTTGCCGGATGCCTATCCCGAGGCCTCGCCGAGCGGCGCCGTGTTCCTCTCCGCCTTCACCACCAAGACGGCGGTCTACGTGTTGATGCGCGGCTTCCCGGGCACGGAGCTGCTGATCTTCGTCGGCCTCTACATGGTCTTCTACGGTATCGTCTACGCGCTGCTGGAGAACGACATGCGGCGCATCCTGGCCTACAGCATCGTCAATCAGGTCGGCTTCATGGTGACCGGTATCGGCATCGGCACCGAGATGGCGCTGAACGGTGCAGCGGCGCACGCCTTCACCCACATCATCTACAAGGCGCTGCTCCTGATGTCGGCCGGCTCGGTGCTCTACATGACCGGCAAGCGCAAGTGCACCGACCTGGGCGGACTGTTCCAATCCATGCCGCTCACCTGTATCTGCGGGACCATCGGCGCGCTGGCGATCTCTTCCTTCCCACTCACTTCCGGCTTCATCAGCAAGTCGATGATCTCGCAGGCGGCGGCCGACGAGCACCTGGCGATCGCTTGGTTCCTGCTCGCCGCCGCCTCGGCCGGGGTGTTCCTGCATGCCGGCATCAAGTTCCCCTGGTTCGTCTTCTTCCAGAAGGATTCCGGGCTGCGCCCGCCCGATCCACCGATGAACATGAAGCTGGCGATGATCCTCTTCGCCTTCGGCTGCATCTTCCTTGGCGTCGTGCCGGGGCCGCTCTATGCCCTGCTGCCCTACCCGGTCGACTACGTCCCCTACACGGCGGACCACGTGATCGCCATGCTGCAGCTGCTGCTGTTCTCAGGCCTGGCCTTCTTCCTGCTGCTGCCGCTGATGAAGCGGACACTCACCATCAGCCTGGATGTCGACTGGTTCTGGCGCCGCGGCGGCACGCGTCTGGCCGAGCTAGCTCTCGATTGGCTCAGCCTGGCCGGCGTGCGGCTTGAGCGCGGCCTGCGCCAGGGCCTGGCCGCCTGGATGGGCCGCGTGTTCCACTTGCACGGGCCGCAGGGCATCATGGCGCGCACCTGGCCGACCGGCAGCACGGTCTTCTGCGTCATCGTGCTGTTCGGCGTCATCCTGGTGGTCACCTACCTATAAAACCGCCGCCCCCCGGATAGACTTTCGAACTTTCAGGTGCTTGCCAGACATTTGGCTGGCCCGCCGTTCTGCGCCATACTTGCGGGCGAAGCGCCAGAACAACTGGCGAAAAACAAAGAGATAGCCGAACAGAGGATGCTGTCGTTCATCAAAGCGAACAGGCCACTTGCGGCTCTGGTTTTGCTGGGCGCCGTATTGCTGCCGGTGCTGCTCTGGCAAACCTGGATCTGGTCCCAGCGGACTTTGCTCGACCGGCTCGGCGAGGGTGCGCGCAGCACGCTGGAGCTGACAGTCGCCAACCTGCGTGGCGAGCTGCGCAAGCACGAGATCCTGCCGCAGATCCTGGCAACCAACGAGGACTTCGCCCGGCTGCTGACCGACCCCTCAAACCCGCCGCTGCTGAACAGCATGAATCGTTATCTGGAGTTCATCAACGGCATCGCCGGCACTCTGGATACCTACATCATGGACGCCTCCGGGCTGACCCTGGCGGCCAGCAACTGGAATGCGGAGAAGCCCTTCGTCGGCGAAAACTTCAGCTACCGTCCCTACTTCCAGCAAGCGATGCGCGGCGGGCTAGGCCGTTATTTCGCGCTCGGCACCACCTCGAACAAGCGTGGCTACTATTTCGCCTATCCGGTTCGGCGCGACCAAGAGATCCTCGGCGCCGTCGTCGTGAAGATGAGCCTAGCCAGCCTGGAAGGGACCTGGGCGCGGCACGGGACGGCGGTCATCGTCACCGATCCGAGTGGCGTCATCTTTCTCAGCAGCAATCCGGACTGGCGCTTTAAGGCACTGCAGCCCCTGGCGCCTGAGGAGCTGGAACGCATTGCCGCCAGTCGCCAATACGGCGACGCCAAGCTGGCGCCCTTCCCGGCGATCAGCCGGCAACCGTTAGACGGCTCGGGCGAGCTCGTGCGCTATCAGCCAACGGCCTCTGCCGAAGCCGAGTATTTGGTCCAGAGCGCCGACATGCCCGAAGCGGGCTGGCGGGTGCAGATCCTCACCGACACCGCGGCGATCGGCAGCCAAGTAACCTCGGCCGTGATCCTGGTGGCCTTCGCCTGCCTGGTCGTGGTGCTGTCCGCCGCCTACCTGATGCAGCGGCGCATCAACTTGCGCGAACGCATGGCGCTGCAGCGGCAGGCGCAAGACGTTCTGGAAACCACGGTCCGCGAACGCACGGCCGACCTGTTGCAAAGCAACCAGCGCCTTCAGCGTGAGATCGGCGATCGTAGGGCGGCAGAAGCCGAGCTGCGGCAGACTCAGGCCGAGCTGATTCAGGCCGGCAAGCTGGCCGCCCTCGGTCAGATGTCGGTCGGCATAAGCCATGAACTCAATCAGCCGCTGGCGGCGATCCGCAGCTACGCCGACAACGCCCAGATCCTGCTGGCGCGCGAGCGCGGCGAGGAAGTGAAGTCGAACCTGCAACGCATCACCGAGGTGACCGGGCGCATGGCGGAGATTGCTAAGCACCTCAACACCTTCGCCCGCAAGCCGCAGCAGCGGATCGTGCCAGTCTCGCTATCGGCCGCGCTCGATGAAACCCTAGCGTTGTTCAACGCGCGTCTCGCCGCCGATGGCGTCGAAGTCGTGAAAACCGTGCCCGATCGCGGTCCCGAGGTCCTCGGCGGGCCGGTCCGCCTGCAGCAGGTCTTGCTCAATCTGATCAAGAACGCCCTCGACGCCATGGACGGATCGGCCGATCGGCGACTGCGCATCGCCGTTGAAACCGCCGGCGACAAGGCCATCCTCAGCGTGCACGACAGTGGGCCGGGCATCGACACGGCGGCACTGCCGCAGATCTTCGATCCCTTCTTCACAACCAAGCAGGTGGGCCGCGGGCTGGGCCTCGGCCTTTCGATCTCTTACAACATCGTCAAGGACTTTGGTGGTTCGATCCGGGCGGAGAACCATCCCGACGGCGGTGCCGTCTTCACCGTCGAACTGCGCCGGGCCGCGGCCCTGGAAACCACCGGAGCGCGCTCCGCCCAGGCCGGGTGACCGGGCTGCGAGAGCTGATCTAAAGCGGCTCCTCGTCTTCGAATCCGGCGAGCGGCGAGCGGGAGATGGTGTTCGACATCAGGATCACGGCATCGCCACGCCCGGCCGAGAGGTAGGCATGGCCGACGGAGCTGTCGAAAAAGATGCTGTCACCCTGCTTCAGGGTGGTGTCCTCGTAGAGCTCGGTTGCAAGGATCAACGTCCCCTTGACGACGGAGATGAATTCCTCGCCGGGATGGCGCTTGTAGTCCTCGTAATCCGACAGGCGCCGCGCCTTCACCCGGACCTTCCAGAAGACGTTGCGCTTGTGGGTGAGATCGCCGCAGAGCACCTCGAAGACCAGCTGTGGGGTCGAAAAGAAGCGCCCCTGGCCCGAGCGGGTGATCGAACGCCGGCCGCTGTGCGCGGTCTCGCGCGGGCCGATCAGGGAGGACAGCGGGATGTTCAGCCCCTCGATGAGCTGCAGCACGTTGTTGAAATTGAGGCTGGTGCGGTCGTTCTCCAGGCGCGACAAGGTCGAGATCGACACGCCCGAGAGATCGCTCACCTCCGACAAGGTCAGGCCACGGTCCTGCCGAATACGCCGAAGCCGCTGACCGACGGTTGCTCCGGTTCGGGTCTTGACCTTTACATCCATGCTGCCCTTTTGCGCGTTTTCGTTCCCCATGGACCCTGACTGCCACGGAACTCGCCAGCGTACCAGCGCTTTTCCGATTTTCCAAAAATTTTGCAAAATTGAAAAATCCGTCCTATCCTTCGCAACGTCATTCGAGGCAGATCGAGCCATAGAACGAAAAAGTCGGGCGGCCGAACGAGCGCCCCGTCGCGGCGGGGACAGGTGCCACGGCGAATCCAGGACCAGTGGAACGGGAGGGAGCGCGATGAAGCGCCGGAACAAGACCATGAAACAGACGTCATTTAGCGACAGGCGGAAAGCGCCGAACGGCCTCGACGCCGTTTTCAAGCGGCGCGATATCATCAAGGCGACGCTTTCGGGCGCGGCCGCCCTGGCCGCCATGAAGAGCATGGGGCCCTTCGTGCGCGACGCCGAGGCGGCGACCTTGGAGCTGCGCTGGCTGGGCTGGGAGCACTACAACGTCAAGTCCATCACCTCGGCCTTCGAGAAGGAGAACGACTGCAAGGTCTCGGCCGGCTTCTTCGACGGCAACTCGGAAGCCTATAACAAGCTGAAGGCCGGCGGCACCAAGGATTTCGACCTGGTCATGGCTGACGGCTTCTGGCCCCGGCTCTATGGCAAGCAGGGTCTGGTGCAAGGGACCGACTACAGTAAGCTCAACAACCTGAAGCATGTCTTCCCCGACTTCATGCCCGGGGGCTACGACCTGCTGCGCGAGGAGAACGGCGAAAACATGGTGGCGGCGCCGAACTGCTGGGGCGGCTACGGCTACACCGTCAACATGGACAAGATCGACGAGGCGGACGCCGACAGCGTCGGGCTGATCTACAACGAGAAGTACGGCAAGCATTTCTCCTCCAGCGCCCGCTTCGAGGAGAACATCGCGCTGACCTGCATTCTGGTGGCGCACCAGATGGGCACCATCGAGGGCGAGCGACCGGACGGCAAGTCCTTCAACCCCTACGTCCTGACCGACGCCGAGCTGGAGGAGTGCAAGAAGCTGCTGATCAAGCAAAAGCAGCTTCTGGTCACCCGCTGGAACGACGAGGACACGCTGGAACGGCTGCTGCGCGCCCAGGTCGTCTGGGCCTCGCCGGAGTGGTCGGGCATCTACCGCCGCATCCATTTCGACAAGCTGGATGGCAAAAGCGACCTCAACATGCGCCACGTGCTGCGGCCCAAGGAAGGCGGGCTCGGCTGGGTCGACACCTGGGGCATCACGGCCGGCGTGACCGACAGCGAGCACCTGGAGCTGGCGCATAAGTGGATCGACTTCCGCCTCAAGCCTGAGAACATGGCGATCGTCGCCACCGAGATCGGCTGGGCGCCCTGCGTCGACGTTCGCGAGATGATCCCGGACCGCTACGTCGACACCCTATTCCTCAACGAGACCAGTGCGATCCAGGGCCTCTACCAGTTCGACGCGCCCTCTTCGCCGGAGAAGTGGGAGCGCATCTGGTCCGAAGTCGAGGCGGCGTGACGGCGTCACCGAGGGCTATCGTCACGCCCGCTCGCTCCCTCCCCCATCGCGGGGGAGGGAGTTTTTCGGCAAACTTGCTAAACTTCCCGCCTCCCTGTCCTCGCCCCTCTGGCTTGGGGAAGAACAGGATGCGAGTGCCCTCTGACGCGTCGCTCAAGCTGGCGAGGTTCCGCTGATGGCCGATGCCGTCCTGAAGCTGGAGACCATCGACAAGGCTTTCGGGTCGGTGAAGGCCGTCGACAGCATCACGCTAGAGGTCGGCGGCAGCGAGTTCTTCGCGCTGCTCGGCCCGAGCGGCTCGGGCAAGACCACCTTGCTCCGCATCGTCGCCGGCCTGGAGACGCCGAACGCCGGTCGCGTGCTGATCAACGGCCGCGACGTCACCCGCCTGCCGCCCTATGCGCGCGGGCTGGGCATGGTGTTCCAAGACTTCCTGCTGTTCCCCCACCGCACGGTGGCCGAGAATATCGGCTTTCCCCTCAAGATGCAGGGTGCTAGCGCAGCCGAGCGGGACGAGCACCTGAGTTGGGTCATCGGCTTGGTGCACCTCGAAGGCCTGGAAGACCGCTACCCCCACCAGCTCTCGGGCGGTCAGAAACAACGCGTGGCGCTGGCCCGCGGCTTGGTTTCACAGCCCTCGCTGCTGCTCCTTGACGAGCCTCTGGCCAACCTCGACCGCGAGCTGCGCAAGGAAATGGAGATCGAGGTGCGCCGCTTTCAGGTCGAACTCGGCATCCCCTTCATCTACGTGACTCACAACCAGGAAGAAGCGCTCACCATGAGCGACCGCATGGCGGTCATGCATCGCGGCGTTTTCGAACAGGTCGGCCCCAAGCTTGAGCTTTACGACTCGCCGAAGACCCGCTTCGTCGCGTCCTTCGTCGGCTCGGCCAACCGCCTCTCCGGCCGGATCGCCGCGGTCAACGGCGAACTGGCGGAGGTCGACTGGCAGGGCCATCGCCTGCTCGGCCCGGCCTTCTATGGCGCCACGGCGAACCAAACCGTCGACTACTTCATTAAGAGCGAGCGCATCGCCATTACGTCGAGCCACGAGGCGGCTGCCGACAATGTGCAGACGAGTCTGCAGGGAACGCTGCGCGACGTGATCTTCAAGGGCCAGTACGCCGACTATTTCGTGGTCCTGGAAGGCGCGCAGGAGTTGGTGGTGAGCGGCCCGCCCCACGCGGCCGAGCTGACGCCGCGCTCCCCGGTTACGCTTACCTGGCCGGCCACGGCGGCCGACCTCTTCGCCGCCGGAGACGACTGACATGGCGGCGGGCACAAGACATTTGAGTTTATGGGCACGCTGTTTTCATCCCTCTCCCTCGAGGGGAGAGGGAGGGGCCCATGGTCACAGAGTGACCATGGGAGGGTGAGGGTGATATGCGCCGCTCTAGCCACACTCAGCCCAGGCTCGAAGACCGTATCATCAGTGAGCCGCAAGCGATTCTGCAGAACATCGCTCCTCGGCCCGCGATCAAGCCTTACTCGTTTGCCGCTTCGCGGGTCACCCTCACCCTCCCACCGCTTCGCGGCGGGCCCCTCCCTCTCCCCTCGAGGGAGAGGGGTACCAACAGCGCGCCGGCTGCTCCGGACGTGCTTCGCGGACGAGCAGCATGACCATCGACCGCACTCTGCGCTTCTGGATGCTGACCCTGCCGGGTGCGCTCTTCATCCTGATCTTCCTGGTGCTGCCGCTGATGTCGATCGTCGTCTTCTCGTTCTGGCGCACCGAGAGCTACAACCTCATTCCGGACTGGAACCTGGACAACTACGCGACCCTGCTGGGCGATCCGACCTATCTGACCTTCCTCTGGCGCTCGCTGGTGATGGCCCTCCTGGTGTCGCTGTTCTGCCTGATCTACGCCTATCCGGTCGCCTTCCTGATCGCCAAGCACGGCGGGCGCTACCGTCTGATCCTGGTACTGCTGACCGCCGCGCCCTTCCTCACCGGCATCATCCTTCGGGTGACGGCGATACAGCACATCCTGGGGCCGACCGGCCTCATCAACATGGGCCTGATGAACCAAGGCTTCGAGCCGATCGACGCGCTGATGTACTCCAACACGGCCAGCTTCATCGGCCTGGTCTACCTCTGGATCCCCTTCATGGTGCTGGCGATCTACCTCTCGCTGCTGAACTTCAATTTCGAGCTGCTGGAGGTCGCCAAGGTCTGCGGCGCTAAGCCCTGGCGCGCCTTCCTCGAGGTCACCTGGCCGCTCAACTGGATGGGGACCGCGATCGGCATCGTGCTGGTCTTCGTGCCGACCCTGGCCGCCTCTGTGACGCCGCGTTTCCTCGGCGGGGTCAACGGCGCGCTCTACGGCAACATCCTGCAGCACCAGTTCGGGGCTACCGGCACCTGGGCGCTCGGCTCGGCCATGGGCGTGGTGCTTTTCGCCCTCTCGCTGATCGCCATCTTCGTCATCTGGCGCAGCGTCAACCTGCACCGCAGCGGATTCACGGGGGCAGGGAGTTGAAGGTGGCTTACACGTCAGCATCGATGGCGGGCCAGCCAATCCCCTCGCCCTTGAGGGGAGAGGGAGGGACCCATGGCGCGGTAGCGTCATGGGAGGGTGAGGGTGATCATCGGCGCCACCATCACAACGCCTTCCCATCCATGGCTCGCCTTTCTCTAAGTTCGCAGCTTCTCTGTGCACTTGCTCAACGCCACAAACAGGGTTCACCCTTACCCTCCCACCGCTTACCCTCCCACCGCTACGCGGCGGGCGACCGAAGGTCGAGCGCTCCGCGCTCCCTCTCCCCTCAAGGGAGAGGGTTTCTGCGCGCGCGCTTTCGTCCGATGCAGGAGTCTGTTTGATGGCGGCGGTCAATCCGGGCGAGCGGGCGGTGATCGGCGGACAGGTCGTGCTGTTGCTGGCGCTCTATCTCTTTCTCTACTTCCCGATCTTCTACATCGTCTATCTCTCGGTCATGGAGAACAGCGTCTGGCCGTTTCCGCCGGTCTTCACCTGGGACTGGTACGCCCGCCTGCGGATCATGAGCGATTTTCACGAGGGCCTGGCCAATAGCTTGGTGATCGGGCTCGGCACCGGCCTTCTGTCGGCGGCGCTGGCGGCCATCGCCGTGATCGGGCTGCTGAAGTACGGCAGCCGCTACCGCGGCATTCTGATCGTGCTCTACCTCTCGCCGCTGTTCGTGGCCCACGTGCTGATCGGCATTTCGACCCTGATGTTCAACCGCGGCGTCCTGGACCTGCCGGGCAACCTCTTCTCGACCATCCTGGCCAACAGCACCTATGCGATCGCCTTCGCCTTTCTGGTGATCCTGGCGCAGTTGGTGCGCTACGACTGGCGGCTCGACGAGGCAGCCATGGTATTCGGCGCCAACCCGGCGCGAACCTTCTGGGAGGTCACCCTGCCGAACACCTGGCCGGCGCTGCTCGGCGCCTTCCTGGTCAGCTTCATCCTGGCGTTCAACAACCTGGACATCTCCTTCTACAACCTAGGCGCCATCCCGACCTTGCCGACCATTGCCTGGGGCACGCTGCGCCACGGCATAGAGCCGGAGCTCTATGCCCTCGCCTCAATCGTCAACGCGCTCGTCTTCGCCGTGTTGATCGCGCTCTACTTCCTGCTGCGCACCGGCCTGCTGCGTCTGGGGCCGCAGGAGTAAGCCCAATGCTCGCCGCCGCGCAAAACAACTAGGGGGAAAGTCCAATCATGAGCTTCGCCGGAAAGGCCGCCTTCGTCGCCGGCGCGGGCGGCGGCATGGGCCTCAACATCGCCAACGATCTGATCGCCGAAGGTGCACAAGTCTGCCTCGCGGACATCAAGCCGCAACCGACCGGGATCGCTTCTGGTCCCGGCGGCCACCGCTACCATCAAGGCGACCTGAGCGACGAGGTCGAAGTCGGCAAGGCTATCGCCCAGACAGTCGCCACCTTCGGCCGGCTCGACTATCTGGTGAATACGACGGGCGTGCTCTGGTTCGACCGCGACAAGTCCATCGTCGACATGGAGATCGCCGACTGGGATAGGGTCATGGCGATCAACCTGCGCTCCTTCGTGCTGACCGCACGCGCCGCAGTCCCGGAGATGAAGAAGGCCGGCGGCGGCGCCATGGTGCACATCTCCTCGATCGATGCACTGGTCGGCGACGACAAACCGCAGGACGCCTACGGCGCCGCCAAGGCGGCGATCATCCGGCTCTCCAAGTCGATTGCCATCCAGTTCGCCGCCGACGGCATCCGTTCCAACACCATCCTGCCGGGCCCGGTGATGTCGCCCATGCAGGAGCACTGGGAGGGCAAACCCGACGTTCAGGCCCAGGTCGCGGCGCACGTCCCGCTCGGCCGTATCGGCACCACCCAGGACCAGGCTAACGCCTGCCTCTTCCTGCTGTCCGACAAGGCCTCCTTCATCACCGGCACCGAGCTGATCGTCGACGGGGGGGTTACCGCGCACCCCTGAGTCCCGGCCCCTCCCCTAGCTGCGATGCCTCGCCGGGCCTCGCCGCAGCGGGCTTGCGTCCGGGGACCGGGACGATATCATCGTCCCGCATCGAACGAGCCGGCCACACAAAGCCGGCCGCAGTGAACAGTGATCAAGACGATCCAAGGGAGGTAAGGACTATGTCCTTTAGAATCAAAGCGTTGGCATTGACCTCTGGGCTCGCCCTGGGCCTGGCTCTGGGCGCCGACGCAGCTCTCGCCAAGGTTGAGGGTGATACCATCGTTCTGGGCTCGGCCATTTCCTTGACCGGCAAATATGCCACCAACGGTGTGCATGCCCAGAATGGCTACGATCTGGCGGTCAAGATGATCAACGACTCCGGCGGCGTGACGGTCGACGGCAAGTCCTACAAGCTGAAGGTCATCTACTACGACGACGAATCGACGCCGGCTCGCGGCGCGCAGCTCGCCGAACGCCTGATCAAGCAGGACGGCATACAATTTATGCTTGGGCCGTACAGCTCGGGCCTGACCAAGGCGATCGCGCCGGTCACCGAGAAGTACAAGATCCCCATGGTGGAAGCCGAGGGCGCCTCGCGCTCGCTCTTCACCCAGGGCTACAAGTATCTCTTCGCCGTCCTCTCGACCTCGGAGCAGTATCTGGCGAGCGCCATCGATCTGGCCGCCGAGATGGCCGAGAAGGAGGGCCGCAGCCCCGCCGACATCAAGATCGCCATGGCTTTCGAGAACGACCCCTTCTCGCTGGACGTGCGTGCCGGCGTGGTCGAGGACGCCAAGAAGTACGACATGAAGATCGTGATCGACGACAAGTTGCCGCGCGATCTCTCCGACATGTCGGCGACCCTGACCAAGGCCAAGGCGCTCAAGCCCGACCTGCTGATCGTCTCCGGCCATTCCAAGGGCGCGGCCACCGCAGTGCGGCAGATCAACGAGATGAAGATCGACGTGCCGATGATCGCCATGACGCACTGCGAGGCGGCGAAGGTGACCGACAAGTTCGCCGAGGGCGCCAACGACATCCTCTGCTCGACCCAGTGGGCGGAGACCCTGTCCTACGAGGACGAGATGTTCGGCACGGCGGCCGAGTACCACGAGCTCTTCAAGAACACCTACGACGGCTACACGACGGTGCCCTACCAATCGGCCCAGGCGACTGCGGCGGTGATGGTCTGGAAGGACGCCTTCGAGCGCGCCAATTCCTTCGACATCGACAAGGTGCGCGATGCCATCGCGGCGACCGACCTGAACACCTTCTACGGGCCGATCAAGTTCTCGGAGGCCGGCAACAACATCGCCAAGCCGATGGTGCTGCGGCAGATTCAAGAAGGTAAGTACAACGTGGTGGCGCCCTCCAAGTGGGCCTCGCACCCGGTCAACTTCCCGCGGCAGGCCGGCTACTAGGCATATCCGCGCGGATTTCGGTTCTCGTAACGTGCCTCGTCCCCAGCCATCTCTGGCTGGGGACGATGGCGCGCATCCGGGCCACCAAAGAACGATCGTGATGAACGCCACGCCACTTGATTTCCTCTCCTTCGACAAGCTCAGGATGAGGAAATCAGCCACGCAAGCGACCTCATCCTGAGCCTGTCGAAGGATGCGGGCACGACACGAGCGAGGTAACTAGCTTAGGCCACCATGCTCGATAACCTTTCGCTGTTGACCCTGGCGCCGATCTTCAACGTGCAGCTTCTGCTGGACGGCCTCTTCATCGGCGCGATCTTCGCCCTCGCCGCCTATGGCCTGGCCCTGGTCTGGGGCGTGATGAACGTCAAGAACCTGGCCCAGGGCGATTTCGTCATCATGGGCGGCTATATCGCCTTTTCCCTGGCCGAGTGGGACATCCATCCCATCTTTGGCTTGCCGGTCGCCTTCGTGGTCATGTTCGGCTTCGGCTGGATCGTCTACATCCTGGTGATCCGCCGGGTGATCGACCGCGATCTCTTCACCTCGCTGCTCGCCACCTTCGGCATCGCCATCGTCGTACAGCAGGTACTGAACCAGATCTACGGGCCGGAGGTGAAGACCGCCGAGTCCGGCTTCGCCATCCGCTCGATCCTCGGCAACCAGGTGACGGTGGCGGACATCAAGCTGATCTCCTTCCTGCTCACTGCCGCCCTGGCCGCAGCCATCATTATCTTCATGAAACGCAGCCGCATGGGCCAGGCGATCCGCGCCACGGCGCAGGACCCGCGGGCGGCCAGGATCATGGGGATCGACACCGACCGGGTCTACGCCTTCACCTATTCGCTGAACGCGGCGATCTGCGGGGCGGCTGGCGTGCTGATCTCGGTGATCTGGGTGATCCAGCCCTTCTACGGCATCACGCATTCGATCCGCGCCTTCGTGATCGTCACGGCCGCCGGCTTCGGTAACCTGCCGGGCGTGATCATCTCGGGCCTTGGATTAGGCGTGGCCGAGCAGTACAGCGGCTTCGTCCTCGGCGCCGAGTTCCAACAGGCGACCGTGGTCGGCCTGCTGGTCGCCGTGCTGGTCTGGCGCCAGATCCAGCAAAGCCGTCTGCGGCAGGTGGTGCAATGAACGTCCAGACGCGGCGCCTGGGGCTCTACGCTCTGCTGCTCGGGGCCGGCATCTTGGCGCCCTTCCTCTTCCCGAACTACGTTTCGCAGATCGCGATCCTCTGGATCATGATTCTTTTCGCCCTCACCTGGGACGTGATGGGCGGCCAGATGGGCTACAACTCGCTCGGCAATATCCTCTTCTTCGGCGCCGGCATGTACGCCTCGGCCATCGTGCAGATCGGCCTCTACTACGATGTGGGCGACTACACCTCGGCCTTCGGCGCGGTGAAGGTCGACTTCACCTTTGCCCAGTACCTGACCGGCATTGTCCTGGGCCTGATCGCCGCGGCGGTCATCTCCGCCTTACTGGCCGTCGTCTTCGGCTGGATCGTCTTCGGCCTGCGCGGGCCCTACTTCGCCATCGGCACCCTGGGCGTGGCGATCGCGGCGGGCGAGATGGTCAGCGCCTGGGAGTGGGTCGGCGCCGGGGGCGGCATCTCCATGCCGACCTATCCGGGCGAGCCGGACGACCGCTCGTTGATCTTCTATTTCCTCTGTCTGGCGAGCGCCGTCGCGACCTTCGTCTTCCTGCGCTGGCTCTACTCGACGCGCTTCAAGCTGGCGATCAACGCCATTCGCGACGACGAGGAAAAGGCCGAGGCGATGGGCATCCACACCATCCGCTACAAGACCGTCGCCTGGGCCGTGGCCGCTTTCTTCCTCGGCATCTCGGGTTCCATCTTCGGCAACATGATCGGCTTCATCGAACCGCTGGAGGTGGCCTTCCCGACCGTCACCTTCGGCATCTTCATGGTCGTCATGTCGCTCCTCGGCGGCAAGGGCACGATCTGGGGACCGATTCTGGGGGCCACCCTGTTCCACGTCATCAAGGAGGTCACCTGGACCTACCTGCTCGGCTGGCAGTGGGTCGCACTCGGCCTGCTGATCATCGTCAACGTGGTCTATTTCCAGCAAGGCCTGCTCGGCTGGGCCCAGGACCGTTGGCCAGAGCTGTTCGGCATCGTCGTCGAGGACAAGGACAAGGCCGACACGGCCGACGACGACAGCATCAGGAGGGCCGCCGAGTGACCCCGCAGATCGAGGTTTCGGCCGTTTCCAAGGCCTTCGGCGGCGTTCAGGCGAACCGGGACATCTCGCTGTCTGTGCCGCAAGGCAAGATCACCGGGCTGATCGGCCCGAACGGTTCGGGCAAGACGACGCTGTTCAACTCGGTTGTCGGCTATCACCCGATCGACAGCGGCTCGATCAAGTTCGAGGGCCGGGAAATCTCCAAGCTGCGCGTGCCCCAGATCGCCCGCCTCGGCCTGCTGCGTACCTTTCAGCAGACCCGCATCTATTCCAAGATGGACTGCATGCAGAACATGCTGATCTCGGTGCCGCACCGCAACGCGCGCTGGGGCAGCATGTTCACCCCCTACCCCACTGAAGCGACGGAAAAGGCCGAGCACCTGCTCGAATTCGTCGGGCTCTACGCCAAGCGCAAGCTGATCTCCGGCGACCTCTCCTTCGGCCAGCAGAAGCTGCTGGAATTCGCCATGGCGCTGATGAACGAGCCGCGGGTGCTGCTGCTCGACGAGCCCACGGCCGGGATCAACCCCACACTCATCAACGGTCTGATCGACCGCCTGAAGCGGGCCAACGAGGAGTTTGGCATCACCCTCTTCGTCATCGAGCACAACATGCGGGTGATCATGAACCTGGCCGAGCGGATCTACTGCCTGGCGCACGGTGAGCTGCTCGCCGAGGGACCGCCGGAGGAGATTCAGAAAGATCAGCGCGTCATCGACGCCTATCTGGGAGCGCACTGATGAGTGAAAGCGGCGGCACCCAGGATAGTGGACGCGCCGGCGGCTACCACGTCGGCTCGGTCGAGACCGTCATCTCGGTCGATGAGGTCAACCGCCAAGCCGCCGCGATAGCCGAGGCCGGCGTGCCGGAAGGCCGTATCGAGGAGCTGGTCTCCGGCGAGGCCCAGGTGGTGATCCAGGATCTGCGCGCCGGCTACGGCAAGATGGAGATACTGCACGATTTCAATCTGCAGGTCGGCAAGGGCCAGTCGCTCTGCTTGATCGGACCGAACGGCGCGGGCAAATCGACCATCCTGCATTCCATCTTCGGCTTTACCAATATCTTCGGCGGCACCATTACAGTGGGCGGCCGCGACGTGACGCGCCTCTCCTCCAAGGACAAGCTGCGCCATGCCGGCGTCGCCTACATCCTGCAGGACAAGTCGGTCTTCCCCGGCATGACCGTGGAGGAGAACCTTTGGATGGGCGGCTATTTGATGGCTAGCCCGGCCAAGGCCAAGGCCAAGGCCGAGGAGATCTTCGAGAAGTACCCGCGTCTCGCCGAACGCCGCACGCACGCCGCCAAGGTACTCTCCGGCGGCGAACGGCGTCTGCTGGAGATCTCCCGCGCGCTGGTCATGGAGCCCGAGGTCCTGCTGGTCGACGAGCCCTCGATCGGCCTGGAGCCACGCTTCATCGACATGGTCTTCGAGATCCTGGACGACCTGCAGCACAAGGACGGCAAGACCATCGTCATGGTCGAGCAGAACGCCAAGAAGGGCCTGGAGTTCGCCGACATCGGCTACGTGCTGGTCTCCGGCAACCTGGCGATGGCCGCCAGCGGCGACGACCTGCTGCAGGACCCTCAGGTCGGGCGGCTGTTTTTGGGGGGCTAACCGGCGATATGCGGCGACTTCTTGCGGCCCCTGCCCGCCGCCGATAGGCTGTGCGCCGAACAAGCAAGAATAACCGCGGGGAGCCTTCAGCCATGCAGATGACCGGCGAATACCGTATCGCGGCGGACCGCGACACCGTTTGGGCCGCCCTCAACGATCCAGAGGTGCTGAAAGTCTGCATTCCCGGCTGCGAGGAGCTGGAGAAGACTTCCGACACCGGCTTCGCCGCCAAGGTCAAGGCCAAGGTCGGGCCGGTCTCGGCCAAGTTCGCCGGCGAGGTCACGCTCTCCGACATCAACCCGCCGGAGAGCTATACCATCTCCGGCGAGGGCAAGGGTGGGGCCGCGGGCTTCGCCAAGGGCGGCGCCAAGGTGCGGCTCGAGGAGGACGGCAGCGCCACCCTGCTGAGCTACGAGGTCGATGCAAAGGTTGGCGGCAAGCTGGCGCAGATCGGCGCGCGCCTGATCGACGGCACGGCGAAGAAGATGGCCGACGACTTCTTCGGCAATTTCGCCGAGCAAGTCGGCGGTCCGGCCGAGGTGCCGGAGCCGACAGCCGAAGAGCAGGCCGAAATGGCGGTCGCCGCCATGGCCGGCGCGGCCCCGGGACACGCGGCGCCCAGCGATGCCGAGCTCAACGCCGATGTCGGCAAGGGCGCCAAGCCCGGTATGTGGGTCGCCGGCCTGATCCTCGTGGTGATCCTGCTGCTGCTGATCTTCGGCCTCGGCTGACCCGACGGCGTCTAACACGGGGGCGCCGCAAGCCCAGCATCTATATCCGGCCGACGGCCTCGCGCGTGACCGCGACCTTCCTTGGCGCAGCCCAGAGCAACAGCAGGTAGCCGCAGACCGCCGAAAGCCCGGAGCCGACCAGCACGCCGAGGCGCATCCCGCTGCTCTGCGCCGGGTCGACGAAGGCCAAGGTGCCGATGAAGAGGCTCATGGTGAAGCCCACCCCGGTCAAGAGCGCGACGCCGTAGAATTGGGTCCAGCTCACCTCAGCCGGCAGCCGGCACCAGCCGAGCCTGGCGGCCCCATAGGTAAAGGCGAAGACGCCGAGCTGCTTACCGATGAAAAGGCCGGCCAGGATGCCGAGCGGCAAGGGCTCGAGCAGGCTGCCGAACGACATGTCGCTGAACGATACACCGGCATTGGCGAACGCGAAGAGCGGCATGATGCCGAAGGCAACCCAAGGATGCAGCTTATGCTCCAGCGCCTCAAACTGCGCGCCGCCACCGCCACCCCGTGCCTCGAGCGGAATGGCCAAGGCCAGCACCACACCGGCCAGGGTCGCATGCACACCGGACTTGAGCACACTCACCCAGAGGATCACGCCAACGATTACATAGGCCGCGATCCGAGCCACGTTGCTGAGATTCAGAGCGACGAGCGCGGAGATGCACACGGCCGCGATCCCCAGCGCCGGGAGCGAGAGGTCGGCGGTGTAGAACAGCGCGATGATGACGATGGCGCCCAGATCGTCGATGATCGCCAAGGCCAGCAGGAAAACCTTCAGCGCTATGGGTATCCGGTCGCCGAGCAGAGAGAGAATGCCGAGCGCGAAGGCGATGTCGGTCGCTGCCGGAATGGCCCAGCCCTTCAGCGTCTCCGGATTACCCCAGTTGACAGCGAGGTATATCAAAGCCGGCACCAGGATGCCGCCGAGCGCTCCGAAACCGGGCAGCGCCGCCCGCTCCCACGACGACAGGTGGCCGCGCAACACCTCGCGCTTGATCTCGAGTCCGACCAGGAAGAAGAAGACGGCCATCAAGCCGTCGTTGATCCACAGCAGCAGCGGCTTGGCGAGCTCTAGGGTACCGACCCGCACCTCGACAGGAGTGGCCAAGAGGCCATCGTAGAGCCAGGCCAACGGCGAGTTATCGAGCGCGACTGCGAGCAAGGCCGCGAACAGCAGAACAATGCCACCTGCTGATTCCAGCCGAAGAAACCGCCGTAAAATGACCCCAAGCCTCCAACAAATTCTGTCGTGTATAGAGCGTATTTAGGGGTTAATCTTGTACAATCAACTGATTAGAATGCGATAATTTTGCTCTATATTATACGATAATCAATCGTTAAATACGACCGCACAGGGGAACTCGTAGCGCCTTGGAGCGTTAGACAAGTCCAATCCGCCACCGCCTCAAACGACCGGCGCGCCGTAGCCGTAGCTGTAGGGCACGGGACCTGAGAAGGCGACTACATCGCCATCCTGGATCTGGTGATAGTCCTTGATCGCCTCTCCCACCCGGCCGGGCGTCACATCTCGGCCGTTCACCAGCACCAGAAAGAGCGCCCGGCGCGGGATCCGGAGTTGGTCGGCCAGTTCGCCGACTGTGGTGCCGACCGGCAGCGTCAGCCTGCGACGCGGTCCCTCGGCGCCGGCATGGCGGGCAACGCCGTTGAATAGCCGCACCTCCACCGAAAGCGTCACATCCTGCGAGTTGTCTCCGATTTGCCCGTGGATTTGCCCGCGCATGCCGAACGGCTCCTCTCCTGTTGCTCATGCCCGCCTAGTGCTCATGATCGGGTCGTCTAACAAGCGATAGACGGGCCCGTCCTTGACAATAGACAAGTCACCGCCGGACAAATCTGCATCCGACTTTTAGGACGCCCGTCTGCAGAAGGGGAACGGGGCCTAACCACCGCCGCGCCGGTAGACCTGGTCGAACTGGTCGAGAAAAGCAGTCTGCTCCTGCGCGTCGTAACCCTGGAAGGCAATCGTGACCTCCGAGCGTTCGAGACTGAGCAGGCCGCCTAGACGCCGCGGCGGCAGGGGACGGAGACTAATCGAAAGGCCGCGCTCGGCGTTCCCGGCAATCACGCTGTGACCCTCGACGCGGTAGTCCAGACCGCGCATCGCCCGATCGATATCCCGAAGGAACTGCTCCGGGGTCAGGGCCATATCCTTGACGATGGACAAGAGGCTAGATCGTGCTCCGAGCTGACCGCTGCGGCCTCAGCCGCCCGCCACCGGGGGCCAGACGGCAAGCGTGTCGCCGTCGCCGATGGCCCGGCTGGCGCGCAGGCTGGGCGGCACGAAGATACCGTTCACCAAGACCAGATGGCAGCGTTCCGGCGGCACATTGAGGTCGGCCAGCGCCGACATGACCGTGGCATTGGGCGGCAGGGTCACCTGAATCGTGTTCTGGTCCGCGCCATTGGGCAGATAACTGCTAAGCGAAGCGTAGAGTTTTACAGTAGCCGTGGCCATGGAGCGTCATCCGATTGCGCGATGACCCTAAGCATTCTTCGGCGCGGCCGCAAGCGCGCACCACCGATGCTGCGGTGCAATGTAAGACCGCGACAACTCCCTGTCGCCTTTCACACTTTTTGCGCTTGGCCGGGGCATCTGCGACCAATGGACCATTTGCATCGGCCCTGCGCCTGCGGTTAATCTATCGTTGAATCACCGGCGTATCGGTAAAGACGCCTCACCCACATAAAGCGGACCGAAAAACCAGGGGGGACGCGGGTTTATGGAGAGATCACTTAACATCGACGCGGATAAGTGCACCGGCTGTCTGCAATGCGAGCTGGCTTGTTCCTACGACAATGAAGGCGCCTTCAACATCACGAAGTCGCGCATCAAGGTTTTCAAGTTCCACGACGAGGGGCGTTTCGTCCCCTATACCTGCACCCAGTGCGATGAAGCCTGGTGCATGCGCGCCTGCCCGGTCGACGCCATCTCCGTCGATGCGGAGACCGGAGCCAAGATCGTCTCCGACTCGCTCTGTGTCGGCTGTAAGGTTTGCACCATCGCCTGCCCCTTCGGCACGATCAACTACAACGCCGACAGCGGCAAGGTGATCAAGTGCGATCTCTGCGAGGGCGAGCCCGAGTGCGCCAAGGCCTGCCCGACAGACGCTATCACCTATGTCGAGGCCGGCATGACGGGCCTGGAAAAAATGCGCGCCTGGGCGGCGAAGACCGACGCCGGCCTGCAGGCCGAACGCTAAGGGAGGCAGCTCAATGGCTTGGGCACGACAAATCCTGCGCGTCAATCTGACGAACGGCAGTTGCACGCCGGAAGCGCTGAACATGGACTGGGCGAAGAAGTACCTGGGACAGCGCGGCCTGGCGACCAAGTATCTGGTCGAGGAAATCGATCCCAAGGTCGATCCCCTCGCCCCTGAAAACAAACTGATCATGGCGACCGGTCCCCTGACCGGGACTTGCGCTTCGACGGCGGGCCGCTACTCGGTGATCACCAAGGGCGCGTTGACCGGCGCCATCGCCTGCTCGAACTCGGGCGGCTTCTTCGGCAACGAGATGAAGAATGCCGGATACGACATGATCATCTTCGAGGGCCGCTCGCCGAAGCCGGTCTATCTCTACGTCGAGAACGACAGCGCCAAGCTGATCGACGCCTCCGAGTTCTGGGGCACTTCGGTCTGGGATACCGAAGAGGGCATCAAGAAGAAACACCAGGACCCGCTGATTCGGGTCGCCTCGATCGGCATCTCCGGCGAGCAGGGCTGCAAGTTCGCCTGCGTGGTCAACGATATGGACCGCGCCGCCGGACGCTCCGGCGTCGGCACGGTGATGGGCTCGAAGAACCTCAAGGCGGTCGCCGTTCGCGGCACCAAGGGTGTCAAGGTCGACGACGTGGGCCGCTTCCTCGAGGTCACGGCGGCCGGCAAGAAGGTGCTGGCCGAGAACGCGGTCACCGGCGAGGGCCTACCAGCCTTCGGCACCCAGGTGCTGATGAACGTGATCAACGAGGTCGGCGCCCTGCCGACCCGCAACCATCGCGACGTGCAGTTCGAGGGCGCGCATAGCATCTCGGCCGAAGCCATGGCGGAGCCGCGCAAATCTGACGGCAAGCCGAACCTCATCACCAACGCCGCCTGCTTCGGCTGCACCATCGGCTGCCAGCGCGTCTCGGCGATGGACCGCACCCACTACACGGTCAAGGACCGGCCGCAGTATCATGGCGCCTCCGGCGGGCTCGAGTACGAAGCCGCTTGGGCGCTCGGCGCGGCTACCGGCGTGGACGATCTCGACGCCCTGACCTTCGCCAACTTTATCTGCAACGAGCAGGGCATGGACCCGATCTCCTTCGGGGCCACGGTCGGCGCGGCGATGGAGCTCTACGAGACCGGCGTCATCACCGACAAGGAGACCGGTGGCCTGGCCGTCAAGTTCGGCTCGGCCGAGGCGCTCACAACCCTCGTCGAGCAGACCGGCAAGGGCGAAGGCTTCGGCAAGGAGATCGGGCTGGGCTCCAAGCTGCTGTGCGAGAAGTACGGCCATCCCGAGCTCTCCATGTCGGTCAAGGGCCAGGAGTTCCCAGCCTACGACAGCCGCGGCATCCAGGGCATGGGCCTAACTTATGCGACCTCGAACCGCGGCGCCTGCCATCTGCGCAGCTACACCGTCGCCTCCGAGATCCTGGGCGTACCGGAAAAGACCGATCCGCTGGTCGCCGACGGTAAGGCCGGCCTTGTAAAGGCCTTCCAGGACGCGACCGCCGTGGTCGATTCCTCGGGTCTCTGCGTCTTCACGACCTTCGCCTGGACCATGGAGGACATCGCCCCGCAGATCGACGCGGCTTGCGAAGGCGATTGGTCGGTGGACAACCTTCTGGAGCTCGGCGAGCGGGTCTGGAACCTGGAGCGCAAGTTCAACCTGGAGGCCGGCTTCACCGGCAAGGACGACAATCTGCCGGCACGCCTCCTCAAGGATGCCGCCAAGACCGGCCCGGCCGAAGGCTTGACCAACAAGCTCGACGTCATGTTGCCGGAGTATTACGAGGTGCGTGGCTGGACGCCCGACGGCGTGCCAACCAACGAGACCTTGTCACGTCTGAACGTCTGACGACGACGCGAAAGAGGGGACACTAGGTCCCCTCTTTCCTTTCCTCTCCAGGGCACCAACCATGGGGTGTCCCCCGAACGGCACCTCGCCCTGACATTACGAGCGAACGGGGATGCGCATGACATACGTGATCGTGGGTGCCGGCCCAGCCGGTGTGGTGGCGGCGGAAACGCTGCGCAAGGCGGACCCGGCCGGTGAGGTCATCCTGATCGGCGACGAGCCGGAGCCGCCCTACTCCCGCATGGCCATCCCCTACTATCTGACCGGCATGATCGCCGAAGAGGGCACGCACCTGCGCAAGACGGCGGGCTACTACGACGGCGCCGGCATCACCTACCGCCAGGGCCGGGTTGCCAAGGTCTCGCCCGACAGCAAGACCCTGACCCTGGAAGACGGCAGCAGCCAGGGCTACGACAAGCTGCTGATCGCCACCGGCGCAAGCCCGATCAAGCCGCCGATCGAAGGCCTCGATTTACCGGGCGTGCATCACTGCTGGACCCTGGAAGACGCACGCAACATCGCCCGCCTGGCGGAAAAGGGCAGTAACGTGGTGCTGATCGGCGCCGGCTTCATCGGCTGCATCATCCTTGAGTCCCTGGTCGAGCGCGGCGTCAATCTGACCGTAGTCGAGGCCGAGGACCGCATGGTGCCGCGCATGGCCGACCAGACCACCGGCGGCCTGATCAAGAAATGGTGCGAGGGCAAAGGCGTCACTGTCCACACCTCGACCAAGGTGACGAAGGTCTCGAGCGGCGATAAGGACCAGCTTTCGGTCACTCTGGACAGCGGCCAGAGCGCCCCGGCTCATCTGGTCGTGGTCGCCGCCGGCGTACGCTCGAACACGGCGTTCCTCGCCGACAGCGGCATGCAGATCGAAGACGGCATCATCGTCGATCAGCACCTGCAGTCCTCGGTGCCCGACATCTATGCGGCCGGCGACTGTGCCCAGAGCCGTGAGTTCTCGACCAACGCCTGGGCTGTGCACGCCATCCAACCGACGGCTGTTGACCACGGTCGGTTGGCGGCGCTCAACATGGCCGGCCAGACGGCCGAGTTCAACGGCAGCCTGAGCATGAACGTGCTCGACACCGCTGGCCTGGTCTCCGCCAGCTTTGGCGCCTGGGCCGGTGTGGACGGCGGCGAGCACGCCGAATCGCTGGACGAGGAGAATTTCCGATACATGCGCTTGGAGTTCGACGACGACGTTCTGGTCGGCGCGCTCAGCCTGGGCCGCACCGATCACATCGGCATCCTACGCGGCCTGATCCAGACCCGCGTGCACCTGGGCGCTTGGAAAGACAAGCTGAAGCGCGATCCGCATCTGATCGCCGACGCCTACATCGCCTGCACACAGTGAGCAACGGTTTCGCGGCCGAGACGCACCGCGGTTACAGCGTCAAGCAAGCTTTTACATAGCGGGCAAATTGCCCCAATAGGATTTGAGGTAACGACCCTGGCGCATCTGCCGGGGTCCAATAATTACGGAGGGAGGAACTGCATGCCCACGGTATCCATGACGGTGAACGGGCAGAGCGTGACCCAAGACGTCGAGGGTCGCACCTTGCTGGTTCAGCTGCTGCGTGACCATCTTGGCCTGACCGGCACACACGTCGGCTGCGACACTAGCCAGTGCGGCGCCTGCGTGGTCCACGTCGACGGCAAGTCGGTCAAGTCCTGCACGATGCTCGCCAGCCAGGCGGAGGGCGCCGAGGTCACCACCATCGAAGGCCTGGCCAAGAACGGCGAGCTGCACCCGCTGCAGGCCGCCTTCAAGGAACATCACGGGCTGCAGTGCGGCTTCTGCACGCCGGGCATGATCATGAGCGCGCTCGACCTGCTGCAGAGCAACGCGAACCCGAGCGAGCAGCAGATCCGCGAGTGGCTGGAAGGCAACCTCTGCCGCTGCACCGGCTACCACAACATCGTCAAGGCGGTGCAGTCGGCCGCCGGCCAGGTGGGAGGCTGAGACCATGCCAGATGGAACTGGAATCGGGGACCGCGTCCTTCGCAAGGAGGATCAGCGCTTCATCACCGGCGTCGGCCGCTACGTCGACGACATCAACCGGCACGGCCAGGCCTATGCCTATTTCCTGCGCTCGCCGCACGCCCATGCGACCCTGAAGAGCGTCGACACCGCGGCGGCGAAGTCAGCGTCGGGCGTGGTTGCAGTATTCACCGGCCCGGACCTTGACGCGGCCAACGTCGGTGGTCTGATCTGCGGCTGGGTTGTCACCCAGATCAACGGCCAGCCGCACGTTGCACCGAAGCACCCGGTGATCGCCGTGGGCAAGGTGCGCCACGTCGGCGAGCCCGTGGCCATGGTGATCGCCGACAGCTATGCGCAGGCGAGAGACGCCGCCGAGCTGATCGAGGTCGACTACGAGGAGCTCGCGCCAAGCATCAATCTGGCCAAGACCCTCGACGACGGCGCACCGCAGATCCATGACGAAGCGCCCGGTAACCTCTGCTACGCGTGGGAGGTCGGCGACAAGGCTGCGACCGATGCGGCCTTCGAGAAGGCGGCCCACGTCGTTCAGTTGGACCTGATCCAGAACCGCCTGGTCCCCAATGCCATGGAGCCCCGCGCCGCGCTGGGCGAGTACGATGCGGCCAGCGGGGAGTTCACTCTCACGACGACGAGCCAGAACCCGCACGTTGCCCGGCTGATCTACGCCGCCTTCGTCGGCATAGCGCCGGAGCACAAGATCCGCGTCGTCGCGCCGGATGTGGGCGGCGGTTTCGGCTCCAAGATCTACACCTACAGCGAGGATACGGCGGTACTCTGGGCCGCCGGCCAAGTCGGCCGTCCGGTCAAGTGGACCGGCGACCGTTCCGAAGCCTTCCTGGGCGACGCTCACGCGCGCGACCACGTGACCCAGGCCGAGCTGGCGCTCGATGCGGACCACAAGTTCATCGGCCTGCGGGCCAACACGGTGGCCAACATGGGCGCCTATCTGCAGGTCTTTTCGACCTGTGTGCCGAGCTATCTCTATGCCTGCCTGCTGGCCGGCCAGTACACGACGCCGGCCGTCTACTGCCACGTCAAGGCCGGATTCACCAATACCGGGCCGGTCGATGCCTATCGCGGTGCCGGTCGGCCGGAGGCGACTTACGTGGTCGAGCGCCTGGTCGAGAAGGCGGCGCGCGAACTGGGCGTCGATCCGGCCAAGCTCAGGCGCAAGAACTTCATCCCGTCCGACGCCTTTCCCTACGAGACGCCGGTGCTCATGACGTACGATTCGGGCGACTTCAACCGGCTGCTCGATCGCGGTCTCGAGATGGTCGACTACCAGGGCTTCGCTGCGCGCCGGGCGGAGTCCGAGAGTCGCGGCAAGCTCCGCGGCATCGGCTTCTCCTGCTTCATCGAGTCCTGCGGCCTCGGCCCCTCGCGCGTGATCGGCGCACTGGGCGGCGGCGTCGGACAGTGGGAGTCCTGCAACATCAAGTTCAACCCGACCGGCAGCGTCCTGGTCTATACGGGCAGCCACACGCACGGCCAGGGCCACGAGACGGTCTACGCCCAGATCGTCTCCGACGCGCTCGGCGTCCCCTTCGACCAGGTCGAGGTAATCCACGGCGATACCGGCGTTGTGCCCTTCGGCATGGGAACCTACGGCTCGCGCTCCGGCCCGGTTGGCGGCGGTGCGGTCAAGAAGGCGACGGACAAGATCGTCGAGAAGGGCAAGAAGATTGCCGCCCATCTGCTTGAGGCTTCGGTCAACGATATCGAGTATGCAAGCGGCGTCTTCACGGTTGCCGGCACCGACCGGCAGAAGACCATGGGCGAGATCGCCTTTGCCGCCTACGTGCCGCATAACTACCCGCTGGAAGAGTTGGAGCCCGGCCTCGACGAGACCGCCTTCTTCGATCCGGTGAACTTCACCTTCCCGTCCGGCACGCATATCGCGGAGGTCGAAGTCGATCCGCAGACTGGCGTGGTGCAGCTGCTCGATTGGGTCGCGGTGGACGACTTCGGGACGGTGATGAACCCGATGATCGTCGACGGCCAGGTGCATGGCGGCGTCGCCCAGGGCGTCGGCCAGGCGCTCTATGAGGGTTGTGTCTATGACGACGAGAGCGGCCAGCTCTTGACCGGCTCGTACATGGATTACTGCCTGCCGCGCGCGGACAACCTGCCGTCGATCCGCTTGGACACGACGGACATCCCCTGCCCGCACAACCCGATCGGCGCCAAGGGCTGCGGCGAGGCCGGCGCCATCGCCTCGCCGGCGGCGGTGATCAATGCCGTGGTCAACGCCATCGGCGTCGACATCGACATGCCGGCGACGCCGGAGAAGGTCTGGCGGGCGCTGCAGGCGCAGAAACAGGCCGCCGAGTAAGGAGGGCAGACAGCATGTATGATTTCACCTATCACCGCCCGGCTTCGCTCGACGCCGCGGTCAAGGCGCTGGAAGGCGCCGACGACGGCAAGCTGCTGGCCGGCGGACACACCCTGATTCCTACCCTGAAGCAGCGGCTGGCCAGCCCCACGGACCTGATCGATCTGGGTGGAATCTCGTCGCTGCAGGGCATCAGCGAATCCGGCGGCGCTATCGTTGTTGGCGCCACGACGACCCATGCGGCCGTCGCAACCGACGCCCTGGTCAAGTCGAAGATCCCAGCACTGGCCCATCTCGCCGAGGGGATCGGCGATGCGCAGGTACGCAACCGCGGCACCCTCGGCGGCTCGATCGCGAACAGCGATCCGGCAGCCGACTACCCGGCCGGGCTGGTCGGGCTCGGTGCCACGGTCAAGACCAACAGGCGCGACATTGCGGCCGACGATTTCTTCACCGGTCTGTTCGAGACGGCCTTGGAGGACGGCGAGATCGTCACTGCAGTTTCCTTCCCGGTTCCCGAGAAGGCGGGCTATGCCAAGTTCCCGAATCCGGCCTCGCGCTATGCCATCGTCGGCGTGATGGTCAGCCAGGGGCCGGCCGGCCTACGGGTGGCCGTGACCGGCGCCGGGCCCAGCGTCTTCCGCGTTTCGGCAATGGAGGAAGCGCTTGCCGACAATTTCTCGGCCGGCGCGCTCGACGGTGTCGCCGTGCCCTCGGATGATCTCAACAGCGACCTGCACGCCAGTGCCGACTACCGGGCGCATTTGGTTACCGTGATGGCCAGGCGGGCGGTAGAAGCCGCCGGCGGCTGACAGGTCTCGCGCTTAAAGAAGCAGCCGGGCTCCAACGGGGGCCCGCCTGTTTTCGTATCGCGCGGAGGGCTAAACTCCACAATCTGACGCGCCCGATCGCACCACTGAGGTTTTATGACTTAGGCGGCTACCACTTCGACATTGCCGTCGAGCGCGGGATAGTCGATGTAGCCTTTCGCGTCGCCGCCGTAGAAGCTCGCCGGGTCGGGCTCGTTCAAAGCTGCCTTGCGGCGGAAACGAGCTGGCAGATCCGAGTTGGCGATAAAGAGTTTGCCGAAAGCCACGAGCTCGGCCTGGCCGTGGGCCACCGCCGCCTCGGCGGTCTCGTGTTCGTAGCCGCCGTTGGCCATGTAAGTCCCGCCGAAAGCTTCGCGCAGTTTCGCGAAGTCGACAGTCAGTGCGTCGCCGGCATCGGCCTCGAAGGTATTCTCCACGACATGGAGATAGGCCAGCCCGTAGCGGCCGAGTTGCTCCGCCACATAAGTGAAGGTGCCTTGCGGATCGGAGTCCGACATGGAGTTGAAGCTGTTGAGCGGCGACAGGCGGACGCCGACGCGATCCGCACCCCAAACCGCGACCACGGCATCGGTCACCTCGTGCAATAGACGGGCACGATTCTCGAGCGAGCCGCCATAAGCGTCGGTTCGCTTGTTGCTCCCATCGCGCAGGAACTGATCGAGCAGATAGCCGTTGGCCACGTGGATCTCGACTCCATCGAAGCCGGCTTCCAGTGCGTTCTCCGCGGCGACGCGATAGTCCTCGACGATGCCCGGAAGCCCCGCTGTCTCCAGCGCGCGCGGCGTGACGAAGGGCTGTAGGCCTTCAGCCGTGAAGGCATCGCCGTCCGGCTTGATCGCCGAGGGCGCAACCGGAAGCTGCCCATCCGGTTGCAACGAGGGATGGGAGATGCGGCCGACGTGCCAGAGCTGCAGGAAGATGCGCCCGCCCTGCTCGTGCACTGCCTGGGTCACCTGTTTCCAGCCGGCGATCTGCTCGGCGCTGTGGATACCGGGGGTGCCGGGATAGCCGACGCCCTGCGGCGAGATCTGCGTCGCTTCGGTAATGATCAGGCCGGCCGAGGCGCGCTGGCGGTAGTACTCCACGTTCATGGCCTGCGGCACGTTGCCGGCCCCCGCCCGGTTGCGGGTGAGCGGCGCCATCACGATGCGATTGCGCAGAACGATCGGCCCGAGCGCAAAGGGCGTAAAGAGATCCGCTCGGGCGCCTTGCTCGAGGGACTCGATGGTTTCCGCGATCTTGGTCATGTGTCTCGCCCTTTTCAACTTTGGAGGAATGGAAAATTTCGGACCACTTGATCCAAAATAGGCAAAAAAAATTAATCCAGAGCGCTCAGGGTCACACGCAGCGCGTCCCGCAGGGTCGCCTGATCAGCGCCCCCCTCGCCCATGACAGTCAGCCCGGTAAGGCTGTTGTTGAGGAAGCGCGCGAGGGCTCTTGCCGACTGTCGGGTGGTAATCTCGCCTGCGTCCTGGCCCGCCTCGACCGCTCTGTAGAAGGCCTCTTCCATGCGCCCGTGCCCTTTGGCGACCCGCCGCGCTACGAGTTGGTCGTGCGGCGCCACCTCGACCGCGCAGTTGTTGACGAAGCAGCCGCGCCGCTCCTCGGCATTGGAGGCACGCACCGCCCCCTCCAGGATCGTCGCGATGGCCTGGCGCGGCGATTGGGCGCCCTCCAAAATCGCAATCAGGCTAGCCGCATGCGTCTCGCCGTAGCGATCCAAGGTCGCCAGAAAGAGTTCGTGCTTGCTGCCGAAGGTGGCGTAGAAACTGCTCTTGCTCAGTCCCATGGCCGACAGTAGGTCGCTCAGCGAGGTCGCTTCGTAGCCCTTGCTCCAGAAGACCTGCATCGCCTTCTCAAGAGCCTGATCGCTGTCGAATTCCCGCGGCCGCGCCATCGTTCCCGTTTCCAAGCCGTCTGCTCGGGATCAGACTTGGGCATTCCGGACCGATTAGTCCAGAAAAAACTTTCAGGTGGGGCGATTTTGCTGCCTGGCCGGCCGAACGGTCATTTGCGGCGAGCCAAAAGTGACGCCGCCAGGTCCCTGTGATGGCACGCCGTATCTGCTAAAGTCCCCGCGCCCATTGGAGCTTCACCCCTTCGGGAGCCAATGCCTGCCATGATCCGCCGCCTGCTCCTCGCCTTGGCAGGCCTTCTCATCTTCGCAGCCGCACTCCTCGCCGCAACCATCGCCTACCGGGAACACGTCCTGCAGGCCGTGATCGAAGAGGAGTTGGCGAAGCAAGGCGTGCCCCGGGCCCGCCTGACCGTCGATGCGGTCGAGGCCGATAGAGCGAGGATCACCGGGCTCGCGGCCGGCCGCGCAGCCGAGCTGCGGATCGACTCGCTCGATGTGCGCTACGACCCAGGCCAGCTTCTGGATGGGCCGGCAGCAATCGAGCACGTCACCATCAGAGGCTTAGTGCTGCGCGTCGATCTCACCGGCAACGGGCCGCCGCTGGGTAGCCTCCAGCCGCTGCTCGACAGGCAAACGGGAAGCGGCACAACGGTGGGGCCAGTGCCCCCCTCGCCGCAGGCAAGCCCATCTGAGATTGCTCGGTCGCGCACACCGCTACCGCCCACCACGCTACGCAATGCCCGGATCGAGCTCGCCACGCCTTTCGGGCTCGTTACCGCAAGCCTGGACGGCAACCTCAGGCAGGACGACGACGGCACACTGGCGGCCAACCTGGCCCTGGCTCTTCGCAGCGACCTGGGAAGTCTGTCCGGTGCTCTCAGCGCCGCCCACGCCCCGAACGCCGAGACAGACGGCACTCTTATCGTGAACCAAGCCAAGCTCGCTTTGCCCGAGGCGGCGGAGGGGCTTCCCGCTGAGATCGGCGGCCTTGCCGGCCACGTTGACTTCGCGCTTTCGCAGGGACGCCCGACTTCGATCCGCGGTGACCTGGCGTTCAGGCGCATCGGCCTGGCAGAGACCCGCTTCAGCGCTGCGCGGCTCACGTTCGACCTGAACGAAACGGAGGGCAAGGCGGCCGGCGGGATCACGGCCGAAGACGGACTCTTCGAGGCCGCGCTCGACCTGGGCGTGCGGGACTATCTGGGCCAGCCCGAGATTGACCTGGAGATGACTGCCGGCACCTCGGCAGGGGCCGCGCTCCTTGATCTCCTGCCCCTGCCGCCACCGGCCGCGGGCGAAGCGACTGTCAGCCTCAAAACCTGGGGCCGACTGGCTCCTTTCGCCGACTTCGGCAGCGAGGACGCCGCGAACCTGGCGATCGCGCCCAAGGCAGCTAGGCCGCTTCTCGCCTGGCTCGGAAAGGCCCGGCTCGGCGCACGCATCGAGACTGCCCTGAGCGAACTTGCCTATCCCGAGCGCTTTTCCGGCTTGTCCGCCGGGTTCACCGCCGACGCATCCCTTGAAGATGGCGGTCTCAGCCTGGCCCTCACCCACGACGGCGGGCTGGTGGTCGAAGACCTTGCCACGGGTTTGTTGAGCGCGGCGGGCCTGCCGGACGAAGCCATCGACATGCTGTCCGACGGCGCCCGACTGGACCTTTCCGGGCCGGGCGACAATCCGACGCGCCTCCTGCTGCGGCCAACATCGCGTGGCGCCGAAATCAGCCTCTCCGGCCAAGCCGACTTTACCCTGGGCGATGCGGCCGAGCCGCAACTCGAAGCGGAGGGCTTGGCCCAGATCGATCTCACGTCCCTACGCACCGTTGAGAGGCTGGCCGTCAAGGACCTGTCGCTGTCGGCCCGCGACCTGCGCTACGCCGGCATACCGATAAGTAGCGTCAAGGTCTCCGCCGAAGCTTCTGGATCGCCGGCCAACTTGGAAGGAACCGCGGAACTTGACGCGCGGATCGAACGCTTCAATCTCGACGATCTCTCGGTGCGCAACATAGAAATCGTGCTGCCGCTTGCCTTCGCCACCACGGGCGAGGCACTGGAGGCAGGCTTGCTGGAGACGGGGCGCCTTGCCGCGAGCCGCCTTACCCGCGGCGAAGTGGTGGTCACCTCTCCAGCCGCGAAGGTGACGCGCGGCTTGATCGTACTCAGCCGGCCGAGTGCGGACGAGACCGGTGGCGGGCGCTTGGTCCATGACATCCTGCTTGACCCGGTGCCCCTTCGTCTCGCGCTCCCACGCGGCGGCGAGGCGCCGCTCAAGGCGACCGCCGATCTGGGTCCGCTGCGTTTGGCTGGAGAATGGGACCACGGCGCCGACTATGAAGGGCGGGCCAGCCTGGAGGGTGGCTACGTGGCCGTCACGGAATACGGGCTGGATGCCGAGGGCCTTTCCGCCTCGGCCGACTTCAACGCAGATCTTTCCCAGGCGAGCGGACGCTTTCGCGTCGCCTCGCTCTCCGCGGGCGATCGGCTGGCGCCGCTGAGCCTCGAAGGCCGCATGCGCCGCCGAGGCAGCAACGTCACGCTCGACGTCGAGGCTCGCCTGCTCGGCCTGGCTCCAGGGACAGATGCTCCGAGTCTGCCGATCAGCGGCCGCTACGACTTGCGATCGGGCACGGGCCGTTTCGAGGTTCAGCCGACCAGCATTGCGTTCTCGCCGGGCGGCCTGCAGCCGGCCGACCTGATGCCCGGGCTGCCGGCTCTAGGCAACGTCGCCGGCCGCGCCGAGGTGTCGGGGCAGGTTGTCCTGACCCCGCAGCAGGTCAGCCACACGGCAGCCCTCAAACTGGAAGACATGAACCTGCAAAGCGGCGACATCGCAGTCAAGGGCCTCGACCTGGCTCTGCAGCTCGACGGACTGCAACCGCCATCGAGCCCGCCCGGGCAGCGCCTCAACATCGAGCGGGTCGAATCCCTTGCCGACTTGGCGGACCTGGACGCCTCGTTTCAGATCTTGCCGAGCCAGAACGGCGCGACGCCCCGCGCGCGCCTGGAGCGGCTGACCTTCCGGCTGGCCGGCGGCGACGTTCTGATACGCGACGCCATGATCGCGCCGGACAGCCCGCGTCATAGTGCCACCATCGATGTGAGTGGCCTCGACCTGGAAGCCTTTCTCGTGCTGCTCGACGTGGAAGGATTGAAGGGCAGCGGCAGGCTGAGTGGCCGCATCCCTGTGGTGCTGGAAGGCGATCAGGTCGCCATCGAGGGCGGCCGGCTGGAGTCGGCCGGGCCGGGCCTACTCAGCTATCTCTCCTCCAAGCTGACCAGCAGCCTGCCGCCGGACGCCGACGATCTCACGATTCTGCAGAGTCCCGTCGACCTAGCGATCCTGGCACTGACCAACTTCAACTACGACAGGCTCACCATCGGGCTCGATAAGGAGATTACGGGCGAGGCCAAGCTGTCGCTTCAACTGGAGGGAAAAAACCCAGACTTACTCGATGGTTATCCATTCAAGTTCAACATAAATCTGACCGGAAATGTGAACCCGCTGATCGCCGCCTTGCGCCAGGGACTGACGCTTTCCGACGAGTTGATCCGGCGCACGTGGAAGATCGGACCTTAAGACGCGTACTACCTGATGCCTTGTTATTGTCCGATGGCTGTCACAGCATGGAGCTGGCGCCGGACAAGACTGACCGCACGCCAGGGGAGAAGGAGGTGCCACCGATGACCAAGGATCCCGCCGGAGCCGCAAGCGGTGCGTTGCTCGCCCTTCTCGTCGCCGCCACGGTCGTTGTCGCTTGCCAGCCAACCGTCAAGGTCGAGGCGCCTAAGGAACCGATCACCATAAATCTCAACATACAGGCGGACGTCCGGGTCCGCCTCGAGGAGACGGCCAAGGAAGACATTGCTGCCAATCCGGGCGTCTTCTGACGGCATCGGGGGAAGGTTTCGGCAAGAAAGATAGGCTCTCGGAGAACGACGGTATGCTTCAGCAACTTCGACACCTGACGAGGCTCCTGCCAAGGCTGCTCTGCGGTCTGCTGCTGGTCGTAGCGCTCGGCGCTGCGCCGGCCCTGGCGCAGGACCTCAACGCCTTGCGTGCCTCCGGCGCGGTCGGCGAGCGCTTCGATGGCTATGCGCAGGCCCGCGACGCCAGTGCGGCCGACGCAGTCCGCAGCATCAACGCCAAGCGCCAGCAGATCTACAAGCAGCGCGCCGCCGAACAGGGCGTCACGGCCGATCAGGTCGGACGCATCTACGCAAAGCAGATCATGCAGGACGCGCCTGCCGGCACCTACTTCCTCAGCGAAACCAATCAATGGGTGCAGAAGTAGCGGGTCTCTGCCCGCTTTAAGGTACGACTATCGGCAAATTGCACCTCGGGACGCAGCCTCTATAGTTGGGCGCCAAGTCACGGTCCGGCGGATCTATCACTGCCGGCCGTTCCAACGAGGATAGAGGTTGCATGGCGCCCATTGCTCCCCTGCCCGACTCCGTCGACGCCACCCACGAGCTGCTGGCCCGCGGCAATTACGTGGCCGACCGTAGCCTCGCCACGGTGCTGCACCTATCGCTCTCCCTGCACCGCCCCCTGTTCCTCGAGGGTGAGGCCGGCGTCGGCAAGACCGAGATCGCCAAGGTTCTGGCCGAGACCCTGGGCCGCAAACTGGTGCGCCTACAGTGCTACGAGGGGCTCGACGTGGCCTCGGCCGTCTACGAATGGGACTATCCGCGCCAGATGGTTGAGATTCGCTTGGCCGAGGCAACAAGCAATCAGGACCGCGAGAGCCTGGAAGGCAACATCTTCTCGAAGCGCTTCCTGATCGAACGGCCGCTGCTGCAGGCGCTCGAGCCGGACATCGAAGGCGCGCCGGTGCTGCTGATCGACGAGCTCGACCGCACTGACGAGCCCTTCGAGGCCTTCTTACTGGAGGTGCTGTCCGACTACCAGATCACCATCCCGGAACTCGGCACCATAAAGGCGCCGGAGCCGCCGGTCGTGATCATCACCTCGAACCGCACGCGGGAGATCCACGACGCGCTGAAGCGGCGCTGCTTCTATCACTGGCTCGACTACCCCACGGCGGAGCGCGAGCTGGAGATCCTACGCGTCAAGGCGCCGAACGCGCCGGCCGCCCTCTCGGCCGAGATCGTCGCCTTCGTGCAGCGGCTGCGCCAGTCCGATCTCTTCAAGCTGCCCGGCGTGGCCGAGACCATCGACTGGGCCGATGCGCTAACCCAGCTCGACAAGGTGGCGCTCGACCCCCAGGCGGTCGACAACACCCTGGGCGTGCTCCTGAAGTACCAGGACGATATCGCAAAGATCGAGGGCAGCGAGGCCGCCCGCATCCTGGCCGAAGTCAAGCAGGGCGCGGCGCGCGCGGCAGCCGGCTAGGCCGATCATGGACCGCGAGCGCGAAAACCTCGCCGGCCTGGCCCGGAGCATCCTCCAGGAGGGGCCGTCCGAGCGCGGCCGGCTGGCCGAGAACATCCTCTATTTCGCCCGCACCCTGCGCGCCGCCGGGCTGCCGCTCGGGCCGGGCAAGGTGCTGGCCGCCCTGGAGGCGGTCGAAACGGTCGGGCTCGGCAGCCGCCAGGATCTCTATTGGGCGCTGCACGCGGTCTTCGTCAACCGGCGCGACCAGCGCGAGATTTTCGACCAGGCCTTCCACGTCTTCTGGCGCAACCCGCAGCTCCTCGCCCGCTTGATGCATATGCTGATGCCGCAGGTGGCGGCGGAGCTGGACCAACCGGAAGAGAGCCGCGAGCTGAGCCGCCGGCTGGCCGATGCCATGCGGGCGGCGCAGGACGCCGGCCAGGCGCGCGAAGCCGGAGAGGACCGTATCGAGATCGACGCCACCCTTACCTGGTCGGCGAGCGAAGTTCTGCAGGAACAGGACTTCGAGCAGATGACCGCAGAGGAAATGGAACAGGCCAAGAAGGCAGTCGCCCGCATGCGACTGCCGATTCAGGAAGTGCCGACACGCCGCTTCCGGTCCGATCCTGGTGGTCGCCGGGCCGACCCACGCGCCTCAATGCGGGCCGCGTTGCGTTCGGGCCGCGACGTGATACCCCTCAAATGGAAAAGCCGCCGGCGACGCCATCCGCCGCTGGTCGTGCTCTGCGACATCTCCGGCTCGATGAGCCGCTACGCCCGCATGCTGCTGCACTTCCTGCACGCCATCACCAATGATCGCGACCGGGTGCACTCCTTCCTTTTCGGCACGCGCCTTTCCAACATCACCCGTCATCTGCGCAACAAGGACGTCGACCTGGCGCTGGAGAGGGTGTCTAAACAGGTGCTCGACTGGTCCGGCGGTACCCGGATTGGCGCCTGCTTGCACGATTTCAATGTGACCTGGTCGCGCCGCGTGCTGGGCCAAGGCGCCATCGTGCTGCTGATCAGCGACGGCCTGGACCGGGACGACGCCAGCGGCCTATCGCGCGAGATGGAGCGCCTGCACAAGTCCTGCCGCCGGCTGATCTGGCTGAACCCGCTCTTGCGTTACGACGGCTACGAGCCAAAATCTCAGGGAGCCAAGGCCATGATGCCCCATGTCGACGAGTTTCGGCCGGTGCATAACCTGGCCAGCTTGGCCGATCTGACCGCGGTGCTGAGCCGCCCCGTGCGGCGTCGGCAGGAAGGCGTAACCGAATGGCTGGAGGCGCTTTGATGCCCAACGACGATGTCCTGAGCGAAGCCGCCCGCTGGCTCGACGAAGGCCGCAACGTGGCGCTGGCCACCGTGGTCTCGACTTGGGGCTCCTCGCCGCGCCCGGTCGGCAGCCAGCTCCTGATCGATGCCGACAACAACATGGTCGGCTCGGTCTCCGGCGGCTGCATCGAGGGCGCCGTGGTGCACGAAGCGCAGCAGATCATGGCCGGCGGCGAGCCGCGCCTTCTGGAGTACGGCGTGACCGATGAGCAGGCCTGGGAGGTCGGCCTGGCCTGCGGCGGCACGATCCAGGTCTACGTCGAGCGCCTGGAATAGCCTCGTGAAGCGCGCGCTCTTCGACTCTCTACAAACGGCCCGCGCGGCCAAGCGGCCGGTCGCCATGGTGACGGATCTCGAGACCGGTGCGCAGACCCTGGTCGACGAGCAGACCGCGCAGGGCGATTTGGATCTCAGCGCCGCACAGACGGCGGCCGTACGCCAAGCGATTGCAAACGACAAAAGCGACCTGCTGGCGGACAGCCGGCTCTTCGTCCATGTCTTCAACCCGCCGCTGCGGCTGATCGTCGTGGGTGCGGTCCACATCGCTCAGTTTCTGGTACCGATGGCGGAACTCGCCGGCTACGCCGTGACCCTGGTAGATCCGCGCCAGGCTTGGGCGACGCCGGAACGCTTTCCCGACGTGACGCTGCTGACCGACTGGCCCGACGAGGCGCTCGCGATGCTCGAACCGGACCGTCGCACGGCCGTGGTGACCCTGACCCACGATCCGAAGCTGGACAATCCGGCGCTCGCCGTCGCGCTGAAGTCTGAGGCCTTCTACATCGGCTCCCTGGGCAGCCGGAAGACCCACGGAAAGCGCCTCGACGATCTTCGTACGCTCGGCTTCGGCGAGGCCGACTTCGCGCGCATCCATGGGCCCGTTGGTCTGGCCATCGGCGCCAAGAGCCCGGCCGAGATCGCGCTCGCCATTCTGGCCCAGATCACCCAGGTGAAGCAGGGTGCGCCGCCGTTGGTGCGGCAAGAGGCGGCGGAATGATCTTCGGCGAAACCCCGCTGGCCGAAGCCGAGGGCGCGATCCTGGCGCACGGCTTGAGTGTCAAAAAAATCAGGTTCAAGAAGGGCCGCGTACTTTCGGCCACCGATATTGCAGCACTCAAAGCGGCCGGCGTTGCCAGCGTCGTCGCTGCGCGTCTGGAAGATGGCGATACCCACGAGGACGAAGCCGCGACGGCGGTTGCCCGGGCGGTGATGGGTGATGGCCTCTCAGCCAGCGCCGCCTTCACCGGGCGCTGCAACCTGATCGCCGAACAGCGCGGCGTGCTGGTGGTCGAGCGCCAGAGGCTCGACGCCCTCAACCTAGTGGACGAGGCTGTCACCATCGCGACCCTGCCGCCTTACGACCTAATCGAGCCGCGCCAGATGACGGCGACCATCAAGATCATCCCCTTCGGCGTAGCAAGCACCGTGATCGAGGCCTGCGAGGCGCTGGCCCGCGAAGGCGGCCCACTGATCCGCGTTGCCAACCTGCGGCCGCGCCAGATCGGCCTGATCCAGACGACCCTGCCGGGCCTGAAGCCGAGCCTGCTGGACAAGACCCGCCAAGCGGTGGATGCGCGGCTGACCGCGCTCGACTGCCCGCCGGCCATCGAGCGGCGCATCGGCCACAGGGCCGAGGAGGTTTCCGTCGCAGTTGCCGAACTGCGCGGCGAGGGCTGCAGTTTCGTGCTGATCTCCGGCGCCTCGGCCATCGTCGACCGCCGTGACGTTGTGCCGGCCGGTATCGAGGCCGCCGGCGGCATCATCGATCACTTCGGCATGCCGGTCGATCCCGGCAACCTCATCCTGCTGGCGCACGACGCAGAGGGGCCGATCCTCGGCCTGCCCGGCTGTGCGCGCTCGCCCAAGCTGAACGGCTTCGACTGGGTGCTGCAGCGCCTGCTGGCCGACCTGCCGGTCGGGCCACGCGATGTCATGATGATGGGCGCCGGCGGGCTTCTGAAAGAAATCGCCGCCCGCCCCCTGCCCCGAGCCGCCGCGGTCGAAGCGGCGCCGGCGGAGAAAGTGCCGCACGAACCGCGCATCGCCGCGCTGGTCCTGGCCGCCGGCCGTTCCTCGCGCATGGGCCCCGTCAACAAGCTGCTGGCCGACGTCGAAGGACAACCGATGGTGCGGCGCGTGGCCGAAGCGGCACTCACTTCTCGCGCCGATCCGGTGATCGCCGTGACCGGCCACGAACGAGACTCGGTCGAGGCGGCGCTGTCCGGCCTCGGCGTGACGACTGTCCATAATCCGGACTACGACGCGGGGCTGAGCGCCTCGCTGCACCGAGGGCTGGCCGCCTTGCCCGCGGAGGCCGAGGGCGTCATTGTCTGTCTGGGCGACATGCCGCGGGTCAGCGCGGCGGTGATCGACCGGCTGATCGCCGCCTTCAATCCGCTGGAAGGCCGCGCCATCTGCCTGCCGACCTGGCAGGGCAAGCGCGGCAATCCGGTGCTGCTGGCGCGACGCTTCCTGCCGGAGATGCAGGCGATCTCCGGAGACATCGGTGCCAAGGCGCTGATCGCCGACTATCCCGAGGTGGTGGCCGAGGTGCCGATGGCCGACGACGGCGTATTGCTCGACATCGACACGCCGGATGCGCTGACGGCGCTCAAGTCGGCCGGATAGCCGCTCTCGTCCTTTCATTCCGCCGCCAGGGGTTCCCGGACACTAACCTTCTCGGCAGGTTTCCAGCAGCCAGTCGCGCAGCAGGATGGCCTCGGGCTTGGCCGCGGCGCTGCCTTCGGGCCGCAGCAGATAGAGCGCCTCGTCGACCTCGAGCTCCCGGTCCAGCGCCAGGACCAGACGCCCGCTATTCAGGTAAGGCGTAAGGAAGCGCTTCTGGATCAGCGCAAAGCGCTCGCCGGCGGCGGCCAGCTCCGCGGCGGTTACCGAGGAGTCGACCCGGATATCGCGCGAGCCACCTGCCAAGCGCAATCCCTCCAAGGCGAAGAACTTGCCCCAGTGGTTCTCGGCGCCCATGACGTGAATGAACGAGCAGGTCGTAAGGTCACCGATGGTTTCGATCGGCCCATCTCGCGCGAGGGACGCGGGGCTACAGACGGGAAGCAGCGGGTCCCGAAACAGGAATTCGGCCTCGAAGCCCGGCCAGTGGCCGTACCCTAGCCGGAGCTCGATGTCGGTTTCGTCCGCCGCCAGCTTGTCGGCCCAGACTGAGCTGATCAGCCGCACTTCGATATCGGGATAGCGGGCGAGAAAGCCGCCGATCGCATGCCCAAGCCAGAGCGCCGAGTAGGAGACCGGCGCCCGGATGGTGACCACGGCATCGCCCCTGGGACCGAAGACGCCGGAGGTCGAGCCAAGAATCTCGTCGAAGGCCTTACGGATCGACGGCAAGTAGGCCTTGCCTGCCTCGGTCAAGCGCAGGCCGCGCGGCAGGCGCTCGAAGAGCGGATAGCCGAGGTGCCGCTCCAACGCGCGGACCCGGTGGCTGACGGCCGACTGCGAGAGGTTCAGCTCGTTCGCGGCGGCCGCGAAATTCTCGTAGCGGGCCGCCGCCTCGAAGGCCTGGAGGGCGAGCAGAGGCGGTAGGTGATAGCGCATGCCCATGAGGCATAAGCCAAGATGCAATCCGAAGCCACGAAAAATAATGCCCCTTAGACCGTTAAGCATTCGTTTGACAGGCTTCTCGGGCGGGAACAGCATGGACCGATTCAGAGTTCAGCGGCGGGACGGCAGACATGCGGGTTGGCTTCATTGGATTGGGCAACGTCGGCGCGAAGCTGGCGGGAAGCTTGCTGAGAAACGGCTATGATCTTCAGGTTCGCGATGTCGATCGCGCAGCGGCCGAGTCCCTGATCGAGCGCGGCGCGTCCTGGGCAGAGTGCGGACGTGACCTGGCCGAGGCTTGCGATGTGGTCATCACCTGCCTGCCCTCGCCCAGAGTGTCGGCTCAGGTCATGGAAGAGCCCGGCGGCGTGTTGGAAGGCCTCGCCCCCGACAAGGTCTGGCTCGAGATGTCCACCACGGAGGCGGCGGACGTGCAGCGCCTCGGCGCCCTGGTTGAGGCGACGGGGGCGACACCCCTGGACACGCCCGTCTCCGGCGGATGCCACCGGGCGACAACGGGGAACATCGCCATCTTCGCCGGCGGCCGGCGGGAAGCCTTCGAGAAGGTTCTGCCGCTGCTGTCGGCCATGGGCCGGCAGATCGTACACACGGGGCCGCTCGGCTCGGCCTCGGTCCTCAAGGTCATCACCAACTATCTGGCCGGCGTGCAGCTGATCTCGACCGGCGAGGCCTTTATGGTCGCCAAGAAGGCGGGCATCGACCTGGCGGTCGCCTACGACGCGATCCGCGTGTCCTCCGGCAACTCCTTCGTCCATGAGACCGAGGGGCAGGTGATTCTCAACGGCAGCTACAACATCAACTTCACCAAGGACCACGAGGTCAAAGACCTGACCCTGTTCGACGAGCTGGGCAAGAGTCTTGGCGTGCCGCTGGAACTGTCGCCCTTGTGCGTGGCCATCATGCGCGACGGCCTCGAGCGCTATGGCCCCAGAGTCTGGTCGTCCATGATCGTCAAGCGCCTGGAAGATGCTTGCCGAGAAGATCTGCGCGCGGAGGGATTTCCGGAATACCTGGTCGATAGCGAACCCGAGGCGCCGGGCGCGGAAGTCGCGGTCCGCAACCGGCAAGCGGCCGAGTAACTGCCCCGTCGGCGCGGCGCACGAAGGAACACCAGCGATGAGAGATGAAACATCGGCCATTCGCCTGAGCGACGAGCAGCGGTCGTCCTTTGAGGAGAACGGGTTCCTAGCCGTCGATCGCTTGCTGGACGACAGCGATCTTCGGCCGCTCGAAGAGGAATACGACAGCCTGCTGGACCGCGTTGCGCGGCGGCTCCACGACGACGGCGAGATCCCTTCGACCTTCGAGGATCTCGCGTTCGGAGACCGCTTTGCGCGGGTGTTGCAGCACTACCCCGAGCTTCACCGACACTTCAACATCTCGCTGCCGCTGATCAACGGTGCAGTCGATCCCGAGACCTATCACATGCACGCGGGGCCCGCGGTGTTCTCGCTGCTGCGGAACCCGAAGATCCTCGATCTGGTGGAGTGCCTGATCGGGCCCGAGATCTCTTCGAGTCCGGTCCAGCAGATGCGCATGAAACCGCCGGAGAAAGATCTGGATGCGAGCAACGCGGTTCATTCCAACGTCGGCGCGACGACATGGCACCAGGACATCGTCGCGATCCTGCCTGAAGCGGATGAGACGCAGCAGCTGACCGTCTGGCTCGCGGTGACCGAGGCGACGGAAGAGAACGGCTGCCTCGTCTCTGTACCAGGCAGCCACCGTCAGGGCCCGATGGTCCATTGCGCCAACGCGGAGCTGGCCTCGGAGCCGCACGTTCCGGCCTCCGTGATGGAGGGACGGCAGGCCGTGCCTCTTCCCGTCCGGCGCGGCGGGGTCGTGCTGTTCCACAAAATGAACATCCACCGCGCCCTGCCGAACCGTTCGAACAGCCTGCGTTGGAGCGTCGATCTCAGGTATCACCCGATCGGCCAGGCGACGGGACGGCCGGCCTTCCCAGGCTTCGTTGCCCGCAGCCGCTCGAACCCCTCAAGCGAGTTGCACGACGCTGCGGAGTGGGCGCGCCGCTGGGATGAGGCCCGCGAAACCATCGTGAGCGGGCGCTACAAGGGCCGCATCTTCGAGGATACGCGCTGGAACGACACGGCGGTCTGCTGAACAGGGACTGCCGCCAGAGGCTGTCGGTTACGCGACGGCTCTGATATACTCAAATCGGAGCTAGGACCACGAAACGCCCTGGAGGGCGGGTTCCATGCGCGCTCACCGCAGCCTTCTGGTGGTTGCCGTGTTGATCGCCGGGGTCTTGGGCGCCAGCTTCCTTACCCCCAAGCCCGCGGCCGCCACCGGCGGCGTACACTTCGGCTTCGGCCATTTCTACGGTTTCGGGCACCACCGGCATTTCGGCCACCGCCACCGCTTCGGCCATTTCTACGGGTTCCGGCGCTATCCCTACTATCGTCCCTACACCCGGCACCGACACTACGGCTATCCCCACCGGCCCTATTACTTCAGGCGCCATGCAGAGCCGGTGCCGCCGCCGACGCCGGAACAGGCGCCAGGGGCCGAGGAGCTACCCTTCGCCCTCGACACGACCTATTGCCGGGAGTACAGCCGGAGCGCGGTGATCAACGGCCGTCGGGTCGAGGTCTACGGCAAAGCTTGCCGCCAGGAAGACGGGACCTGGCGAATCATCGAATAAACGCCCCTCACGGAGCCTCACCTCTAGTCGGCGGCGGCGGCGGCGATGCCAGACTGCTTCCGGACGAAAGCTACAACGCGCGCAGGGACCTGAGGGTCGGCGAAGATACCGTTGTGGTCACCGTTCGGCAGGAACAGCGCCTCTTTCGGTTCGGCTGCCAGCTCGTATAGCCGTCGGCCGTATTTGAACGGCACGATGCGGTCTTGCTCGCCGTGGATCACCAGGAGCGGCGCTGCCACCGCGTCGATGTCCTCCGCCACTTCCCAGGCATCGAAGATCAGCCAGCGCACCGGCGCATACCAGTAGTGATGCTGCGCCACGTCGGCGATGGCCGTGAAGGACGATTCCAGGATCAAGCCGGCGTAGGGCCCGGCCGAGCCGCCGTTGGTCGCGCCGAGCGCACCGCGGGCCTGCGCTGCGGCCATGCGGACTGCCGGGCCGGTACCCAGGGATTCGCCATAGACGAAGGTGCGGGCCGGCGCCACCCCCTGCCCGGCGAGCCAGCCCAGCGCCGAGCGGGCATCCTCGGTAAGCCCTTCCTCCGAGGGGCTTCCGGGGTTGCCGCCGTAGCCGCGGTACTCCACCAGGAACACGCCGAAGCCCGCCCTGAAAAGCGCCTGGAACTTGCCGACGCGGTCCCCGATGTGGCCGGCATTGCCGTGGAACAGGGCGACGACGGGCCCATCCGGTTTCTGCGGCGGGCGGTACCAATGGGTCAGGGTCAGGCCGTCCGCGGTTTCCACCGTCACAGCGGAAAGGCCCGCGACGCCATAGGCCGCCGGCTCGGGCCGGCCGGCCGATGGGTAATACATCATCTGCCGCTGCGTGACCGTGAGAAAGGCGACGAACATCAAGTAGAGCCCCAGCGCCGTTACGATCCAGCCCATGAGGCGCCGCCTCCACGACATCGCCTTCGAAGACATGGCCGGGAGTCTAGCGCGTTGTCCGGACGAGGGAAATCGGCTCTGCCCCGGCTTGCCCAAACAGGCGCCAGGTGATTGCTGAGAAACATTTACTTGTTCGAGGCGCGGTATCTTCCTAATTTAACAATTCACAAGGATGAATTTTCTCATTTCACATTTCTATGTGAGAGAATCATGAACACCATCCACGCGCTGCACGAGAACAATGCCTGGGTCGAACCGCTGCGTACGGCCTTCGCCGAGCAGGGCCTGCCCTTCGCCGAATGGTTCCTCGACGAGGGCACGCTGGCCTTCGATAGCAGCCCGCCGGAAGGCGTGTTCTACAACCGCATGAGCGCCTCCTCGCACACCCGCGGGCACCGCTACGGGCCGGAGCTGACGCATGGCGTACTGAACTGGCTGGAGGCCCATGGCCGGCGCGTGGTGAACGACCGCCGGGCGCTCTACCTGGAGATCAGCAAGCTGGCGCAGTACGCGGCGTTGCAACGGGCTGGCGTGCGCACGCCGCGCACCGTCGCCGCCGTCGGCCGCGACAAGGTGATCGAGGCGGCCCGTGCGTTCGGTCCGGATGGCTCCCAGGGGCCCAAGATCCTGAAGCCCAACCGCGGCGGCAAGGGCCTGGGCGTGCAGCTTTTCCAAACGGTCGAGGCCATCGCCGACTACCTGGACGGACCGGGTGCCGGCGAGGAGGCGCCGATCGACGGCCTCTGGCTGATCCAGGACTACATCCGGGCGCCAGAGCCCTTCATCACCCGCTGCGAGTTCGTCGGCGGCAAGTTCCTCTACGCGGTGCAGGTCGATACCAGCGACGGCTTCCTGCTCTGCCCGGCCGATGCCTGCGCCATCGAGGAGACGATCTGTCCGGCCGATAGCCCAGCACCGAACAAGTTCACCGTCCTTAGGGACTTCGACGACCCGATCCTCGGCAAATACGAGCGCTTCCTGGCGGAGAACGGCATCGAGATCGCCGGCATTGAGTTCATCCGCGACGCCTCGGGCGAGATCTTCACCTACGACGTCAACACCAACACCAACTACAACCCGCAAGCCGAGGCGGAGGCCGAGGTGCCCCTCACCGGCATGCGGGCCGTCGCCGGCTTCCTCGGCGCGGAGTTGGCCAAGCTTCCCCCCGCCGCCGTCGCGGCAGAGTAAGAGCAGACCCTCCCTTAAGACGACTTACGGCGGCTCCCAGGGAGCCGCCGTTTTCCTGTCGGGATGCCCTACTGCGCGTAGCTCGGGTCCTGGCGGTCGAGCAGGCGCATCAGGGCGTCGAAGTGGATGCGGGCGTGGTGTGCCATGGACTCATCGCGGCCGCCGAAGGTGCTGGCCGCTACATTGTCGGTGATGCGCTTGAGCGGCCCGCCCGTGGACATGGCGAGAACCTGCGCCTGACAGGCGCGCTCCAGGTAGTAAAGCCCGGTAAAGGCTTGGGCAATAGTCTCGCCGACCAGGATGACGCCGTGCCCGCCGAGGAACAGGACGCGCTTGTCGCCGAGCGCCGCGGCCATGCGCTCGCCCTCTTCCACCGTGTCGCCTAAGCCGTTGTAGTCCTCGTCGTAAGCGACGTCGTCGTAGAACATGAGCGAGGTCTGGCTGAGCGGCTCCAGCCGCCCCTCGCGCAGCATGGTCAGGCTGGTCGCGTAGGGCATATGGGTGTGCAGCACGCAGCGCGCCCGCGGATGCAACAGATGAATCCGCGAGTGGATGCAGAAGGCGGTGCTCTCCGCCTCGCCGCCGCCGTTGATCACGCGGCCGTCCCGGTCGACCTCGATAATGTCGCTGGCGCGCACCTCCGACCAATGCAGCCCATAGGGATTGAGCAGGAAACGGTCGTCACTTCCCGGCAAGGTATAGCTGAAATGGTTATCTATGCCCTCGTTCAGCCCGAAGTGCACCGCGAGGCGAAGCGCGGCAGCCAGCTCGATACGGGCTTCCTCGCGGACGTCTGTCATGATTGGCTCCCTCGCGCTGCAGTAACCCAGCGGACGATAGCGCCGGCGCCGGGGGCCGTGCAAGCGGCGCCGATAGCCTGCGGTCGCTCAGCTTCAAAGTCCAATGAAACCAAGCCTTTCTTGACCGCTCTTCGCTCAAAGGCCGGCGTCACCGCGAGATCAGCCGTACCGATGCTCCCAACCCTAGCGGAAACATGCTGGCCGTTCCTAAACGAACGATCACCGTCTTCGTCCCGCACCATCCCTAGACGGGCGCGATCGTCGTGGGTCAGCGCCCCATCTCGTCGTTATGATGCCTGCGCCTGTATTTGAGACACGCAGAATTCTGCGAAGTCGCCGACTATGCCTGCAAGAGCCAGATGCTTCTTGTGGACGAGCACCAGGTCGATCGGGTCGAGTTTTTCCTCGATTGGTACGGAAACGATACGGCCGCCGTCATAGGTATAAGAGTGACTTGGACGCATGACACTCAACGAAAAACCCAGTCCGTTTGCGACCGCGCAACGCACGGACTCCATGGATCGGGAATTGAAAGCGACCGGAGGGGCAATTCGACAACTTGAGAGAATGTCGTTGAAATAGTCACGGCTTGAAGAACCGTCGAACATGACGAAGGGTTCATCGGCCAGTTCGGCCAAGCTGATCGAGGGGCGCGAAGCCAGCGGGTGATCGGAACTGAGGAGAACGAAGGCGTTCAACCGAGCAACAACAACCCAGTCCAGCCGCTGGCCATCGAGAGCCATATCGTATGTGAGTGCGAGATCGAGTTTTCCTGATTCGATATCCGAGACGATCTGATCCTGCAGCAGTTCCGATGGAACGATGTCGGCTTGGGGATAGCGAGCCCCATAGGCCCTGATGAGCTGCGCCAGGTAAAAGGGCGCGAGCGTGTGAAAGCACCCGAAGCGAACTATGCCGGCCAGCTGAGCTGCGATCGACAGTGCGTTATTCTCAACCCGTTCGGCATTCTCCATGAGCGAGCGGGCCAGGTTGGAGAAAGACCGTCCTTCCGCGGTGAGTTCCGTGCCCCGTGCATGATGCCGGTTAAGAAGACGAAACCCGTACAAGCGCTCCAGCTTGTCCAGCGCCTGAGACACCGAGGGCTGGGAAATGTGCAGAGCACGCGCCGCTTGCGCTATGCCGCCGTGGTCGACGACAGCGAGAAAATAGGCGCATTGCTTAAGTGTAAATCTAACCATATTTTGCTTTTCTAAAACAAAATATAAATAAGTTTTTTCTGATGGTCCAGATCCGCTACGTATATGCCTATCGATGCGGAGGGAACCAAAATGGGCGCACTGAGCAAAATCCAGCAAGAGCAATTCTGGCGTGACGGATTTCTCGTCGTTGAGAATGTGGTTGAGCCCGCCCTGCTTGCGGCGATGAGGACCGACTTCTCAGGCTGGGTCGAGGAAAGCCGCAGCCACAGCGAAGCCTACGGTGACACGATCGACGGTCGCCCGCGCTTTGACTTGGAGCCGGGGCACAGCGCCGAGAAGCCAGGGCTCCGGCGGGTCAATGCTCCGGTGGAAGTGTCGAAGGCCTATTTTGACGCCATGGCTTCAAGCCGCATGACGGACTTTGTCGCCGATCTGATCGGACCGAATGTCAAATTCCACCATTCCAAGATCAACTCCAAACTTCCTGGCGGAGAGACCGCCGTGAAGTGGCACCAGGACTTTCCGTTCACACCGCACTCTAACGATGACGTGGTAACGGCGCTTCTCATGGTTGACGAGGTGACCGAGGAGAATGGACCGCTCGAGGTTGTGGCCGGCTCGCACAAGGGCGAACTGCATAGCCTATGGCACGGTGGCGTGTTCACCGGATCGGTCGCAGACGACGTCGCTGACGACTGCAAGTCCAAAGCCCAGGTATGCACCGGACCGGCGGGTTCCGTTTGTCTGATGCATACAAGGCTGCTGCATGGATCGGCTCCGAATTTGTCGAAGAAGCCAAGAACGCTTTTTATCTGCGTCTACTCGGCGGAGGATGCGGTGCCTTACGCCGCCAACCCGATGCCGACCGAATTTGAGGGTATGATCGTCCGCGGCCAAAAAACCAATCGTGTGCGCTCGATCCCCTACCAGATCGAACTGCCGCAAAAACCCACGACGGCCTCGTTCTTCGATCAGCAGGCCAAACACAAAGCAACGGAAGGTCGAGCGGCTTGACCGCATTGGGCCGTCTGCGAGCGGTCCAATGTGGTCCGAATTGTCAGGGGATCACAGTCTCAGTACCCGGCGCGGCAACGTCCACTTTTTTGGGCGCGTAGCCAGCTAGCTTTTGAGGCCGCTTGGCCGCTTCAGCACGTCGCATTCAAACCGAACCAAGTCGAGCTCAGGCGTCGCTCGCCAGGAAATCGCGGAAGCGCCGCGCCACCTCGGCCGGCTTGACGGTCGGGCGGCCCAGCTTGGCGAGCGACCCGGGCTTGATGCGCAGGTGGACCATGTGGGGGCCCGGGCTTTCCAAGGCATCTTCCAGGGCAGTTTCGAAACCAGCCAGATCGTCGCAGGCCGCGGCGCTGCGGTAGCCGCAGGCGAGGGCCACGCCAGCGAAATCGACCATCGGCGAGACCGTGGCCTGGCCACCGGTCGAATCGTGCACACCGTTATCGAGCAACAGATGGATCAGGTTTTCCGGCGCCTCGGCGCCGATGGTCGCCAAATTGCCAAGCTTCATCAGCGCCGAGCCGTCGCCGTCGATCACCACGACCGGCCGCTCGACGTTGAGCGCCACGCCCAGGCCCATGGCGCTGGCGCAGCCCATGGAGCCGACCTGATAGAGATGCTGTGGCCGGTCGGCGATGGTGAAGAGCTCACGGCCGCATTTGCCGGTGGTTGCGATCACCGCCGCCCGCTCCGGCAGAACGCCCAACAGATGCTCCAGGGCGGCAAAGCGGCTGGGCCGCTCGCCGTCGACCCAGAGGTCGAGGCGTCGGCCTGGCTTGCGCGGCGCGACCGCCGGCTGATCGAGCGCTGCCTCGGCGACGCTGCCCTTTTCCATGATGAAGGCATAGGGCAGATCGCGCTCGGCCATGGCGGCGGCGGCCTCCTCGAGCGCCCGCTCCACCTCGGCCTCGCTCTGCGGAAAGAGCCGGTGGCCGATCTCCACGTCGTCCAGCAGGCGGGCCATGACCTGCCCCATCAGCTCGTGCTGTGGCTCGTCCTTCAGGCCCGGCTGGCCACGCCAGGTGACGATCAGCAGGGTGGGAATGCAGAACGGCCAGTTGAGCGAGGTCAGCGGGTTGATGGTGTTGCCTAGGCCTGAGTTCTGGCACATGACCACCGTGCCGCGACCGGCCAGCCAGGCCCCGGCGGCGATCGCCACCGCCTCCCCTTCGCTGGCCGCGCCGACGTAACGGGTCTCATGGTCGCTGATGACGCCGTTGATCATCGGCGTCAGGAAAGAACAGGGCACGCCCGTATAGAATTCGAATCCGCGCATCGCCGCCGCGCGTAGGAAGCTGCCGGCCGAGATCATGACGACGTAAAAGGGGGCTGCCCCCTTTTTTCGGCGCCTCCGGCGCCGGCCACCCCCACCCGGCACTTTGCGCCGACCTCCCCCCTCAAGGGGGAGGTAAGGAACCGCTGCCGCCGTGCGTTTTGCTCCTCCCCCCTTGAGGGGGGGAGGTCGGGAGGGGGGTGGCCGCGAAGCGGGTCCCTAGCTGAGACCACAGCGATCTCCCATCTCGAGTGCCCAATGACCGCATGGCGGCCAAGGCCGCCTTCTGTGGACTCAAGTCCGGGCACGACCAAATACTCTTTGCGACGCCGGCATAGCGGGATCGCACCCCCTTTACAAAACGTTGCGCGCCCAGGCCAGGTCGAAGGCGTCGTTGACGTCGAGCCAATGGCCGGTGATGTAGACCACGCGCGGCTTGACGCCCTTGGCGATCAGCCGGTTGAAAAGGTCCGGCAGACCGGCGCGCTTACCGCTCCCATCCTCCTGCATGGCCGCCACCTCGCGCCGCACCGCGGAGAGGCCCTTGGCCGACAGTTTGGCCAGGCCGATCCATTCGCCATGCGCCATGTCGCGGGCGACCAGTCCCTCGAAGGCCTCGACCTCGACCGTTGTGTCGTCGAGGAAATGGTCCTCGGCGTAGGCTTCACTGCAGATCACCAGGTCGGGGGCGTGCTTCGGCGCGTCCCGGCGATGCTCGCGCCAATTAGCGTCGACCGCGAGCACGATGTCGGCCTCGCAGTCGAACAGCAGATCCAAGATGTAGTCGCGGAACAGGATATCGCCGTAGGCGATCAGCGCCGGTCCCTCCTCCATGCCTTCGAGGGCACAGGCCAGGGAGGCGACCTCACCGGTTTCCTCGTAGGCCGTATTGGCGACCTTGCGGATGTTCGGCAGATCGACGGCTACCTGCTTGTAGCCGCAGACCACCGTGATGTCGCGCAGGCCGGCTTCGTTGAAGGTACGGGTCAGGCGGCGCAGCAGCGGCTCGCCGCGCAGGTCGAGCATGCACTTGGGCTTGTCCTCGGTCAGCGCCTCCAGCGCGCTGCCGCGGGAGGCGGCCAGCACCACGGCCTTGGTCTCCTGCCGCTGGCCACCCAGGTACTTGCGCTCGGCGGCGTCGAGCTCGCCGGTGTCGGCGATGGCGAAAACCTCCTTGACGCTGGCGACACGCCCTTCGACGCTGCCGAGGCCTTCTTCCTCGTAGATCCGCCGGCTGACGTCGCGCATGGCGGTGATGGCGCCGCGCAGGTTGTGGTTGGCCCAGATCACCAGGGAGATCTTGGCCTCGCGGAAGCGCTCGGTCGGCGTGGCGTAGTACATGGTCGGCACGATGACCAGCGGTGCTCGCTCGCCCCACTCCTTGGCGAAAGCGAAGATTTCCTCGGCCGTCGATTTCTTGGAATGGATCAGGATCGCATCGGCACCGGCCGCGTGATAAGCCTCGGCGCGGCGCAGGGCCTCGTCCAACCCCCAGCCAGCGATCAGGGCCTCGACGCGGGCGACGATGGAGAAATCGTCGTCGCTTTGGCTGTCCTTGCCGGCCTTGATCTTGCCGCAGAACTCCTCCACGTCGGCCAGGGCCTGATTGCCGTCGATAAAGGAGTTCGTCTTGGGGAAGAGCTTGTCCTCGATGCACACGGCAGCGATGTCGCGCTGACAGAGTTACTGAACCAAACGGCGGAAGTTATTGAAATCGCCATATCCTGTGTCGCCATCCAGGAGGATGGGGATCTCCGTGGCATCGGACATGAACTCCAGCACGTCGACCACCTGGGTCCAGGACGCCTCGTTGCGGTCACGCACGCCCATGGCGGTGGCCAGCGACAGGCCGGAGGCCCAAATGTCCTTGAAGCCGGTCTCCTCGACGATCTTGGCCGAGAGTCCGTTGTGCGCCTCCATGATGAACTCGAGCTCAGGGGAGTTCAGCAGGGTCCGGAACTTGGCGGCCTTGGAGCGCGGCGGCTGGCGGGGGAAGTCGAGCGCGACGACCTTCTGGGACATCTGTACGGCAGAGCCTTTTTTGATGAGGGCGTAAGGGCCAGATCCAAGCATTAAGGTCCGGCAAACCAGACGACAAGCCCCCTCGGCAGGTTTGTGTTGGACCCTTCGGGTTGTCGACCTTGCCCTCCCGCGGAGCAAGGAACCTTAGTCGTCGGGCGTCATATTGACGCTATAGGCGCAGGAACATCGACAGCACGGAGACACCGTTTGCCGCGCGCCCGCCGGCCGGCACGGGCAACAACGGAGCACAGAAAGCGACTTTTCCACCGGCTCGATTCACTATTCTATTTCCCTATATTTGCCAGTACGCCGCTAAATCGAATTCAGAAACACTCCCCAAAGTAAACATGCAGTGCAGAAGGCGCAGTGAACACTTGCGCCGTCGCCAATATTCGCACACATAGGATTGGGCGAGGGAGCCGCTCGATAACCAGAAGTGGAGGGAAACATGATTGGTGCGGTCGCACGAGGTCTCATGCCGAGGTCAGCCAAGGAATGGATGAAGAAAAGGCAGCGATTCTCACGCCTTCGCGGCACGACCATAGCGGACGATCCAACATACAGTTGCCCAATCTGCCACTATCAAGGCCCCTTCCTCGTTCGTCAGGAAAGTCGCAGTACCCAATGCCCGTCTTGCGGCTCCTTTCCGCGACACCGGCTTCAGACGCTGGTCATGACCGAGTTGCTGAGCGACCCACACACGAACAAGGGCAGCATGCTGCATGTGGCGCCCGAGTTCTTCTTCAGCAATCTGTTCGCTTCCCATTTCCGCAAAGTCGATACTGCGGATATCGACCGAGAGGATGTGGATTACAAAGAAGACCTGCGCCGCCTTTCCTTCCCCGATGCCACCTACGATATGGTCTATGCCTCCCACGTCCTCGAGCACATCGACGACGACGAGGCAGCCATTAAGGAAATCATCCGCGTCCTGAAGCCGGGCGGCGGTATTGCCATCCTGCCGGTCCCGATCAATGCGCCCAAGACGGTCGACTACGGCGCGCCCTGCCCCGCCGAGACCTACCATGTCCGCTGTTGCGGACTCGACTATTTCGACCGCTACCGCGCCCTGTTCGACGAGGTCGAGGTGCGCCACTCCGATGACTATCCGGCGCAGCACCAGCTCTACAAGTACGAGACCCGCGACCACTATCCGACAACGGAGGCGCCGCTGCATCCGCCGATGCCGGGGAACAAGCACCCTGATGCCGTCCCGATCTGCCGGAAAGCCGCATAGGGCCGGCTACCCAAACGCCACCTGAGCGCAACATAAAAGGATAGCTTTGCCTGCCTATCGTCGCGCCGGTTTGCCCTCCGGCGGGTCGTTTTTCCTTGCCTCATCCGGCGCGCCCTGAAACTTTGTCGCCAATCGCAGAATCCTGTCGCAACACATTGGGGAGGCTTACTTAATGGATGTTCGCGCAGCCGTCGCATTCGAGGCGGGCAAGCCGCTTTCCATCGAAACGGTACAGCTAGAGGGCCCGAAGGAAGGCGAGGTGCTGGTCGAGGTCAAGGCGACCGGCATCTGCCATACTGACGAGTTCACCCGCTCCGGCGCCGATCCGGAAGGGCTGTTCCCGGCAATCCTGGGCCATGAGGGCGCCGGCGTGGTGGTCGAGACCGGGCCTGGCGTGACCTCGCTCAAGGCCGGCGATCACGTGATCCCGCTCTACACCCCCGAATGCCGGCAGTGCGAATACTGCCTCAATCCCAAGACCAACCTCTGCCAGGCGATCCGCGAGACCCAGGGCAAGGGGCTGATGCCCGACGGCACCAGCCGCTTCTCGCTCGGCGGCAAGCCGATCCACCACTACATGGGCACTTCGACCTTCGCCAACTTCACCGTGCTGCCGGAGATCGCGCTTGCCAAGGTGCGCGAGGACGCGCCCTTCGACAAGATCTGCTACATCGGCTGCGGCGTGACCACCGGCATCGGCGCCGTGATCAACACGGCCAAGGTGGAGCCCGGCTCAAACGTGGTGGTCTTCGGCCTCGGCGGCATCGGCCTGAACGTCATCCAGGGCGCGCGGCTGGCCGGCGCCGACAAGATCGTCGGCGTCGATCTGAACGATTCCAAGAAGGCCCTGGCCGAGAAGTTCGGCATGACCCATTTCGTCAACCCGAACGAGGTCGGTGGCGACCTGGTGCCCTACCTGGTCGAGCTGACCGGCGGCGGCGCCGACTACAGCTTCGAGTGCATCGGCAACGTTAACGTCATGCGCCAAGCCCTTGAATGTTGTCACAAAGGCTGGGGCGTCTCGGTCATCATCGGCGTCGCCGGCGCCGGGCAGGAGATCGCCACCCGCCCCTTCCAGCTTGTCACCGGCCGGGTCTGGAAGGGCACCGCCTTCGGCGGCGCGCGCGGCCGCACCGACGTGCCGCAGATTGTCGATTGGTACATGGATGGCAAGATCAACATCGACGACCTGATCACCCACACCATGCCGCTCGACGAGATCAACAGCGCCTTCGATCTGATGCACGAGGGCAAGTCGATCCGGAGCGTGGTGGTCTACTGATGGCTGATCTGACGACGGTCAGCGAGAACAAGTGCTTCGAGGGGCTGCAGGGGGTCTACAGCCACCACTCGGCGTCCTGTAACGGCACCATGCGCTTCGCGGTCTTCCAGCCGCCGCAGGCGTTGGACGGCGAGCAGCGGCCGGTGGTGACCTACCTCTCCGGCCTGACCTGCACGGAGGAAAACTTCGTGGTCAAGGCCGGCGCCCAGCGGATCGCCAGCGAGCTGGGGCTGATCGTGGTGGCGCCGGATACCTCGCCGCGCGGCAACGGCTTCCCCGGCGAGGACGACGACTATGACTTCGGCAGCGGCGCCGGCTTCTATCTCGACGCCACGCTGGAGCCGTGGTCCCAGGCCTACAAAATGTACAGCTACGTGACCCAGGACCTGGCCGACGCGGTCGCCGCCAACTTTCCGGTCGATGCGGGGCGCCAAGGCATCTTCGGCCATTCCATGGGCGGGCACGGGGCGTTGACCATCGCGCTCAAAAACCCCGACACCTACAGCTCGGTCTCGGCCTTTTCGCCGATCTGTGCGCCCATGCGATGTCCCTGGGGAATCAAGGCTTTCACCGGCTATCTTGGGACAGAGCAGGAAGCCTGGCGCCCCTACGACGCCAGCGAGCTGGTGCGCTCCACGCGCTCCAAGGCCAAGCTCTTCATCGACCAGGGCGGTGATGACCAATTCCTGGAGGAACAGCTGAAGCCCGACCTACTGGTCGAGGCCTGCGAGGATGTCGGCCATCACTTCGAGCTTCGCATGCAGCCGGGCTACGACCACAGCTACTTCTTCATCGCGACCTTCATGGAAGACCATCTGCGGCACCACGCGGCGGCTCTCACGGGATAGCACCGCAGAGGCTTTAACGGTCGGCCGGTCTCGCTATGATCGGCCCATGGAAGACAGCTTCGACAGCAGCCAGGCGATCGACAAGCAGCGCCTCAAGGCCCTCTCGCGCCGCTCGGATGCCAGGGGACTGGTACAGCTCGCAAGCCATCTGCTGGCGCTGACCGGCAGCGGCACGCTGGTCGTCCTGGCTGGCTGGAACCCCTGGCTGCTTCCGGCCATGGTGCTGCACGGCCTGCTGCTGATCTTCCTCTTCGCGCCGCTGCACGAGACCATCCACCGAACTGCCTTTGCGAGCCGCTGGCTGAACGACCTGGTAGCCTGGCCCTGCGGTCTGGTGTTGATGCTGCCGCCGGAGTACTTCCGCGCCTTCCACTTCGCGCACCATCGCTTTACCCAGGATCCGGGGCGCGACCCCGAGCTGGCGGTGCCGAAACCAACCACGCGGGGCGCCTACCTCTGGCGGGTCACCGGCCTACCCTACTGGCACGAGCGGGCGACCACGATCCTCAAACATGCCTTCGGGCGGGTCGAGGCATCCTTTCTGCCGGAGCGAATGCATAGCACGATCACTCGGGAGGCCCGCGCCGTGGTCGCGGTCTGGATCGGCCTGGCGGTGTTGTCCATCGTCACCGGGAGCGCCGCGGTGCTGACCCTATGGATCCTGCCGGCCCTGCTCGGTCAACCCGCCCTACGCGCCTACTTGCTGGCCGAACACACCGGCTGCCCCTACATCCCGGACATGCTACGCAACACGCGAACGACGCGCAGCAACGCCGTCGTGCGCTGGCTCGCCTGGAACATGCCCTATCACGTGGAGCACCACGCCTACCCGGCCGTGCCGTTCCACGCCCTGCCGGCGGCACACGAGGTGATCAAGGACCGGATCGCCGTTTTGGCGACGGGCTATATCGCCGTCCAATGTGCGATTATTGCCGGACTCGGCCCGTCGCAGGCCGCCGCCGCCAGCAGCTAGACGGCCTCGGCCTCAATCACGGCCACCTTGCGCTCGCTCTCGGGCAGCACCGCGACATCGCCGGAGATCTCGCCGCCGCCCTCGATGACGATGCGGCCGTAACGGATCTCGCCGTGGATCTTGGCCGTCGGGCGCAGCAGAAGCTGGCCCCGAACCACCAGCTCGCCCTCGAAGCGCCCGGCGATATCCGCCTCGTCGACCTCGGCGCGACCGTCGAACAGGCCGTCCTCGGCAAGCTGCAGGGATCCGACTTCGACGGCGGCCTCGAGACGGCCTTCGACCACCAAGGTGCGGCAGGAGCCGATCTCGCCCTTGACCTGAATCTCGCGTCCGATGACCAGCACTCCGCCGGTACCGCCGCCGAGTCCGGCAGCAGAGCGCTCGGCCGCGCCGCCACGCGCCTGGCGCCCGGACAGGCCCCCGGAAAGACCGACCACCGCACCGGCCGACTGCCGGCCGCCGGACCCTGGCCGCCCCTGCGTTGTGGTGGGGTTCGCCGTGTCGGGATCGCGGGGTTCCTTTGCCCCAGGGGCAGTTGCCATCGAGTCCTCCAAATGGTTCGGGTAAAGCTATCGCAGCATAATCGGCCGCCGCTCGATTCGATAGATCAAAGTTGAGATCCGGCGCGACACGACACTACCTCGCCTCCCTCTCCGTCGGCTGCCAGTGCGCAAGCCAAAGGCCGAGGGCGACGCAGGCCAGCCCGAGCAGAAACAGCAGCGAAATCCGCTCGGCCAGGAGGAGCGCGCCCAGCGCGGCGGCGGTCACGGGGCTGAGCGCCAGGAAGACGGTCACCCGGGTTGGCGTGCTGTACCGCAGAGCCCACAGCCAGAGATAATAGCCGACGCCGCTGGCAACGCCGATGAAGAGGACGGCCAGCCAGCCGCCCAAAGTGAAGCGGGGCAAACCGGCAAAAAAGCCCTCGGCGGCGGCCAGCAGGGCGAGGAAGGCGACCGAGGCGAGCATGGCGAAGGCGCTCACCTGCAGCACCGGATAGCGCTCCAGATAGGGCCGGTAGAGCACGCTGCAAGCCGCGCCGCAGAGGGCGCTGCCGAAGACCGCCAGCTCGCCGACCCAGGACCCGCCCGACTCTTCGGACGGCAGCAGCTTGCCACCGAGCGCGAGACCGACGCCGAGGATGGTCAGCAGCACGCCCGCCAGCTTGAAGAGGGTCAGCGCCTCGTAGCGCAAAATGGCCGCGAAGATTAGCGTGAGCAGTGGAAAGGTGGCGAAGATCAGCGCGCCCCTGGCCGAGGGAATGAACTGCAGGCCGTAGTTCAAGAGCGCGATCAGGACGCCGAACTGCACGATCCCGAGCAGAGCGATCGGCAGCAGATCACGGGGCGCGAAGCGGACGCGTTCGGCCGCCACTACCGGCGGCAGCAGACAGAGAAAGCCGATCATATAGCGCAGCAGGGCGAGCGAGGCCGGGTCCGTCTGCTCGATCACGTAACGCGTGGCGACCATGGCGGCACCGACGAGAAAGCCGGCGGCCGCGGCCGCCGCGGCGGGCAACAGGCTGCGCATGGACTCCTTTCAGGCGCCGATCGCCACAAACACCCTCACGCCGCAAATACCGTCAAGACGGCGCGGGCCGTAGATCGAGCTCCCAGTTCTGGCCGACCAGGTCGACGCCGAAGCTATGGTGCGGCTCTTCATCGACCAGAACAAAGCCCTCCTGCTCGTAGATGTGCCGTGCCGCGTGCAGGATGTCGTTGGTCCAGAGCACCAGCTTGCGATAGCCGCGGCGCCGGGCGAAAGCGATGCACTCGGCGACCAGGCGCTTGCCCAGGCCGAGCCCCCGCGCCTTCGGCTCGACCAGCAGCAGGCGCAACTTGGCCACCTCGTCGGACTGCTTGACGACGAAGACCGAGCCGACGATGGCGCCGTCCATCTCGGCAATCCAGCAGCGCTCGTTCTTGGGATCGAAGTTGTCGATGAAGTCGGCCGCGATGCGTGCCACCAAGGCCTCGAAGGTCTCGTCCCAGCCGTAGGTCTCGGCATAGAGCACGGCATGGCGATGCACCACCCAGCCCATGTCGCCCGGCTGGTGCGGCCTGAGCAGATAGGGCGTCGAAGGCTCCGGCGTCGCACCCAGCAGTTCCTCGATGGTCTGCATGGCGGCGACCAGGCGGGACTGCTGCTCGTTGGAAAGCTCGCCGAGCATGGCGCCCACCTCGTTGCGCGAGCGCGCGTTCAACATGGCGAAAGCGGTTTCGCCTTCTTCGGTCAGGCGCAAAATCCTCTGTCGGCCGTCGCGACCCGAGACCTCCCTAAGGATCAGTCCGTGCTTCTCGAAACCGCCCAGCAGGCGGCTCAGATAGCCAGCGTCCAAGCCGAGGTCGCTGCCCAGGACGCTCGCCGTGGTCTCGCCGCGATGCGCAAGCTCGTAGAGGATGCGGGCCTCGGTCAGCGAGTAAGGACTGCGCAGCAGGCCTTCGAGCAGCACGCCGATCTGCCGCGTATAGAAGCGGTTGAAGCGGCGCACGGCTTCGATCCGCTGGAACAGGTCGTCGTTCTTATTCGGCAGATGTTCGGCAGCGTTCTGCATATTGCCATTGTCATATAGTTAATTGACCTAGTCAACTAAATGGACAGCAAGCAAGACCCAGCTTGATTTACAGCTGGATCAGAGCAGGGCCGGCGCCAGTAAGGCTCCCAGGATCACCACAAGCCAGGGCGGCAGGCGGCCGAGAGCCAGCAGGCCGAGCGCGGCGATTACGAAGGCGAAGTCCGCGGCGTTCGTCACGCCGGCGATCCACAGCGGGTCGTAGAGCGCGGCCAGCAGCACGCCGACCACGGCTGCGTTGGTCCCGGTTACGGCGGCCTGGGCAGCACCGTGCCGGCGCAGCCGCGCCCAGAAGGGCAAGATGCCGAAGACCAGCAGGAACGACGGCATGAAAATCGCCAGGATGCAAAGCAGACCCCCACCCAGTCCGCTCACGGGCGCCGTCGGCAAGCTACCGAGGTAGCCGGCGAAGGTGAAGAGCGGCCCCGGCAGTGCCTGCGCCGCGCCATAGCCGGCGAGGAAGCTGTCCTTGTCGGCCCAGCCCGGCGGCACCACGCCGGCCTCTAGGAGCGGCAAGACCACATGACCGCCGCCAAACACCAAGGCGCCGGCGCGATAGAAGACATCGACGAAGGCGAGGCCCGCGTCGCCGCTCAGCCAGGCAAACAGAGGTAGCGCCGCCAGCAGCAGAAAGAAGATCGCCAGCGCGGCGGCTGCGAAACGCGGCGATAACGGTGCCGCGGTCGGTGCCGAACCGTCGTCCGCGCCGTTATCCAGTGCCCCACCGCGTAAGGCGACGAGGCCGATCAACGCGCCGGCCGCCATCGCGGTGATCTGGCCCAGGGTCGGCGGCAGGATCAGCACGATCACCGCGCTGCAGAGTGCCAGCGCCCGGCGCCGTCGGTCGGGGCAGAGCTGCTGCGCCATCTGCCAAAGTGCCAGCACCACGACCGCCACCGCGACGAGTTTCAGGCCGTGCAGCGCCGCGCTGTCCCTCAGGTCGCCGACCCGCGCAATGCCAAAGCCGAGCAGCAGCATCAAGATGGCCGACGGCAGGGTGAAGCCGAGCCAGGCGGCCAGGCTACCGACCAGTCCGGCCCGGTGCGCGCCGACCGCCAGGCCGACCTGACTCGAGGCCGGGCCCGGCAGGAACTGGGCCATGGCCACGTACTCGCCATAGGTCCCGGCGTCGAGCCAGCCCCGCCGTTCGACGAACTCGCTGTGGAAGTAGCCGATGTGCGCGACCGGCCCGCCGAAAGAGGTCAGACCGAGCCGCAGGAAGGCGACAAAAACCTCGGCCGGACCACCGGGCTGCGGCGGCGATGCCGGCCGGCCGATCATCAGGCGGCGGCCCGCTGGTCGCTGGTCGCCCCGGCGAAAACCTTCGCCGTCAGACGGTGGGTCAGCGCCTCGGCATCGGGCCCCAGCGGACGGCTGGCGCCGACCGGCGGAAAGACCTCGCGCAGCTCCTCGACGAAGGGCTTCAGGCACGGTGGCGCCTCGCGATCGGTCACGTGGAAGGCCTGGCTGGCGATACCGGCCAGCATGGCTAGGGAGGCATCGAGGAAGCACCCGGCCTCGGCCTCCTTGCGCCAGCTGAAGAAGGTCGGCACGGCAATGTCGTTCTGCCCGAAGCCGCCGCCCTCGCTGGCCGGCAGGAAGGAGCGCTGGGCCGCCTGCCGCGCCTGCTCGGCATAGGCGACCGCTGTCATCCCGAGACAGCCGAGATAGCCATGCTCCTCGGCCAAGAGCTGGTCCGGCAGAAGCGAAACGTCACCGGTCAGCAGCTTGGTGACCTGCCGCTCGCAGAGCAGCGCCAGATCGGCCCAGGCCGCTGCCAGGTTGTCGATCGCCGGATAGGCCTTGCCATTGTGGTAGCCGCCGGTCGAGAAGACCCGGCCCAGGGGATGGATCTCGTCCGGCGGGATGTAGACCGGATTGTCGGAGACCGCCTTGAGACTGATCTCGGCGACCTCCTCCGCCTGGGCCAGCGCCCGCCTTGCCTGCCCCAGGACGCGCGGCAGGATGCGCCAGGAAACCGGCGCCTGATAGGGCCGCCGCTCGTCCGCGCCGCCGATCAGCCAGGCACGCAAGCCGCGCAGAGCGGCCGCCTCGTGCAGGTCTTCCCAGAGCGCGTCGAGGACGGGGTCATAGGCTTCGAGCGGCGCCTTCAGTGCCTCGACCGAGAGCGCGAAGACCTCCTCAGCGAGCGCCAGGCGCTGGCGGGCGGCGAGCACCACGTCGGCCACCAGGGCGCTCGCGCAAGGGCTGCCGTTGACCAAGCTGAGGCCTTCTTTCTCGGCGAACTCGATGCTCTCGTCGAGCGGCGCAAAGAGCGTGGAAAGCGCCAGGATCTCGCCCGGGCAGCCGTTGCCGAGCGCCGGTACCGCCGGCAGCGGGCGGCCGTCGAGCATCCCGGCCAAGGCCTCGACCAAGGCCGGACTGGCCGCGGCGTGCCCCTCGACGTAGTTGGTCAGCCGGGCCAGCACGATGCCGCGGGCGACCCGTTCCGGCAGCGGCTCGCCGAAGGAGGTCATGGCCGGATAGTGCGGCCGTCGCGCCTGTTCCTTGCGCTGCTCGGGCGTGAGGCGGTTCTTGGCGTTCTGGCCGAAGCCTGACGTAACGCCGTAGATGAAAACGCTGTCGTCGCTGTCCAGCAGCTTCATGAAGGCGGCGCGGCAGTCCGCGATGCGGGCCAAGGCCTCCTCGTGTAGGTCCACGCCTTCGCCCTGCCAGGCGACCCGGTAGAAAGCGTCGAGCGTGATATCGGCGCGCGTCTGCAGGACGACGGTCATGGTCCCTCCCATTCCTTGAAACGGCCCTGAGTCAGAGCCACGATCCGGCGATAGAGCGCGGCGGCGCGGCCGTCAAGCTGGCTGTTGGACTTAAGTCGTGCTCACCCTCGCTTGCGCTTGTCGGTCAAACGCGCTCCTATGACGCCCTCGCGTTCAATCAGCAGGAGAGCAGCCGGTGGACCTCAACAAGGTGCCGGTCGGGAACAACCCGCCCTGGGAAGTCAACGTGGTGATCGAGGTGCCGCTCGGCGGCGAGCCGGTCAAGTACGAGCTCGACAAGGCTTCGGGCGCGATCTTCGTCGACCGCTTCCTGCACACCTCGATGCGCTACCCCTGCAACTACGGCTTCATTCCGCACACTCTGGCCGACGACGGCGACCCGACCGATGTGCTGGTTGCCGCGCGCACCCCGGTGGTGCCCGGTGCCGTCGTGCGGGCGCGGCCGATCGGCGTGTTGATCATGGAGGACGAAGCCGGGCAGGACGAAAAGATCCTCTCCGTGCCGGCCGACGCGCTGCATCCCTACTACGCCAACGTCAGCTCCTACCGCGGCCTGCCCGGCATCCTGGTCGAGCAGATCGCTCACTTCTTTCAGCACTACAAGGATCTGGAGCCCGATAAGTGGGTCAAGATCGTGCGCTGGGGCGACGCCGACGAGGCCTGCCGCATGATCGAAAAGGCGATCGTGAACGAGTAGTCGGGAGGCCCTTGTATCGAGAGCACGGTTCCACGGTCATCCTTCGACAGGCTCAGGATGAGGTGAAATCTCTCGAAGCGCACAGCACTATCCTCATGCTGAGCTTGTCGAAGCATGATGCCGCCGAAGCGTGGGCGACAGGTCAGAAGGCAGTTGGTCGTCTGCGGCGTTAGTTCAGCAACCTGAGTAGAAGCTGCGCCTGCTGGTTGGCCTGGGCCACCATGCTGACGCTCGCCTGGGTGAGGATCTGTTCGCTGGTGAACTGCATCATGCCCTGGGCGATGTCGAGGTCGAGCAGCTGGCTGCGCGCCGCTTCCGTGTTTTCGGTCATCGCCGCCAGGCTGTTGATGGCGATCGACAGGCGGTTCTGCGAGGCACCGATCTCGGAGCGCACCTGGACCAGGCTGTCGAGGGCGGCGGTCACCGCCTCGCTTGCCTGCTCCGCGCCGGCGGCCGTCGCGATCGAGGCGGTATCGAGCGACAGCGCGTTGGCGGTCAGCGAGCCGATGGTGATGTCGAGCCGGTCCGACGCGCCGGTTCCCGTGCCGACCTTGTAGGTGAAGCCGCGGTCGGCCACGTTGACGCGGCCCTCATAGGCGTCGGTGTAGTCCAGCAGCAAACGGTCGAGCGCCACGGTCGCCTCGCGCGCCACGTTGACCGCGCCGGAGACTATGGTCGTCGCGCTGATATTGAAGGAGAGGGAAAGCTGCGAGGCCGTCGCCTTATCCAGATTGATCAGGCCGCGCCCGAAGGTCCTGTCTGCGCCTGTCTCGCCCAGATCGTCGGTCGAGCGCATCAGCAGGTTGGCGATCTCCTGACCCGAGAGGTCGGTGAACTGCTCGCGCAGCAAGGCAATCGCACCTGAGACCATGGGGGCCGCCATGGAAGTGCCGCTGTTCGACCCGGTCTGGCCATCGTTGGTCGTCGAGATGATCGCCACGCCGGGTGCCGTCACCGTGAAGTCGGAGATTGCCCCCGCCTTGTTGCTGAAGCTCGCCAGCGCGTTGTCGTCGTCGGTTGCGGCCACGGCGATCAGCATGCCCCGGGCATTGGCGTCGATGGCGAAGTTGGCCGGAAAGGCCGGCTCGTCGAGCGAATCGTTGCCGGTCGAGGCCACGACGACGACGCCGGCGTTGACGGCCCGGGAGATCGCGTCTGAAAGCGGCGTGAAGGCGCTGGCACCGCCAAGGCTGAGGTTGATCACATCGGCGCCGTTGGCCACCGCGTAGTCGATGCCGTCCGCCACGTTGCGGAAGTCTACGCCGCCGCCGTCCTCGCCGACGTTGATCGCCAACAGTTGCGCATTGTAGGCGATGCCATGGGTGCCGCTACCGTTCTTCTCGGCCGCGATGATGCCGGCGACGTGGGTGCCGTGGCCGGCGTCCGGGCCGGGATTGTCGTCGTTGCCGTCGGCTGTCGTCGAGGTCGAGAACTGTACCAGCAGCGGACCGGTCGAGGTGATCGCGCCGGTGTTGAGATCGGCGGTCACGGCAATGTCGATAGTCTTGGTGCCGTTCACCTCGGTCAAGGTGAAGCCGAGGCTCTGCGACACGCCTCCCGTGTTGAGGTTGACCGTGGCACGGTAGTCGACGCCGCCGGCATTCAGGGTGACAACCGCCGCATTCGCCGTGCCGGTGACGTTGAAGGCCGGCACCAGCCCAGTGGTGAAGAGATCCACCCCGGCGTCGAAGTCGACCAGTGAGAGGCGGCTGATCTCCCCGCCGCCGGCCGTGAAACTGCTGGCCGGAAAGTCGTAGAACAGGCCCTCGACCACATCGTCCTTGAGGTCGACGGCAGCGATTAGATTGTTCTGGAAATCGGGATGATCGAGATCGATACCCGAGTCGATGACGGCCACGGTCACGCCGGCACCGGTGGCACCGCGTGCGTAGGCGGTCGAGGCGAAGACGTTGTCGAGGCCGGTGCCGGCTTCGTACTCGGCGGTCTCGAAAAGGTCGCGGCTGCCTTCGCCCGACAGGGCGCCGATCACGTTGCCCTGGCCGTCGGCGACCGACACGATCAGGCGGTCGCTGGTCGTCGTGCTGCCGTCGTGGCTGTAGGTCACGCGGCCGGCCGTCAGATCGGCCTGGCTGAAGCTGTCGCCGAGCTCGAGCGCAACGCCGTCCCGTTTCAGCGAACCGTTCGCCACGTCGCTGCGAATGGTGAAGACGACACCGTTGTCCACATCGCCTTCCAGCAGCTTGCGGTCGTTGAAGTCTGTGCTCTTGGCGATGCGGTCCACTTCGGACGTCAGGGTCTGGAACTCGGTGTCGAGCATGGCGCGCTCGACATCGGAGAGCTGGCCGGAGCTGGATTGAACGGCCAATGACTTCATGCGCACCAGAAGCTTGTCGATCTGCGCCGTCGCGCCGTCGGCGATCTGAAGCATGGAAGCCGCCTGCCCGGCGTTGACCGAGGCCTGCTTGAGCGAGGCGACCTCGGCCCGCAGGCCGGAGCCGATCGCCAGGGCGGCTGCGTCGTCCCGCGCCGCAAGCACCCGCGTTCCGGCGGACAAACGCGCCACGGAGCGGGACACTCCGGCGTCGTTGACCGCCAGAAGACGGTTCGCTACCGCCGCACTGGCATTGTGCAGGATCGACAAAGACATCGAACTACTACCTGTAGTCTGCGTCTCAAACCGGCACTGCGCCGGCCTCAGCCCAAGCAAGCCATCCTGGCCCGCAGCTTCAGTGATAACCTGCTCAATTTAAGGTAGGTTTAAAGTGCATACTTACCAAAGTGCTACGAGCCAAAGTGCTACGAGGCGTGGGGGCACGCTTCGGGCATCACGGCCGCGAGGCAGCGGTGTGTGGTAAAGAAACGCAACGAAATAATGTGATTTCCGATCTGGCGGAACGGCAAAAAGCCTACCATTTAAGGTCTTACCCGCTATGTTCGGACAGATTGTAAGGGGATGTTAACGACTGCACTGGCAACGATTGCAGTCAGATAGGCCCTGATGGTCCATATTGGAGGGGCCATAGTGGCGACCCTGGCAGCAGTCTGGGGTGGCGGTCCAGGACCGCGGGGCACTCAAGGGTCGTGGGGCAGCGCGGGGCGGGGAACGAAAGCCGGTCGGAATGACGAGCAAGCTCAAAAGTCGAGGGAATGGCGCTGGTGCATCGGCGGAGGCTGGTAACGACCAGGCCGCCGAGGGCCAGACCCGGCGCGAGCCCCGCTTGAGCATCGAGCCGGTCAAGAACCCGGAAAAAACTCCCGATAAGAACTCTGGCAAAGGCAACGGCGCGGCCGAGGGCAACATGGGCCGCCGGGCGCAGAAGCTTATGCGCGCCGCCGCGGACGAGAAAACCGAGGCCAGTGAGCCGGTAGCGTCGACGACTGGCGAGAGCCGGCAGCCTGAGCCGGCGCCAGCGAGCGAAACGGCCGAGGTGGCGGCCGAGGGCGTGGACAAGGACGCCGACGACGCCAGCGACGACGACAACGCCGAGACGAAGGGTGCAGAGGAGGCCACCGCCGCCAAGGGCGAAGACGGGGCCGCCGCGAGCCCACCGGCGGTGCGCGAGCCGGCCGAGGTACCGGCGCCCGATGCGGCGCCCGATACAACGCCCGCTGCGCCGGCTGCCGAAGCTGCGCCGCCGGAGCAGGAACGGCACTGGCGCATCGCCCCCTCCTCGGTGAACTTCGAGGACCCACTGCTCAGCTGTCTCTCGATCGTCGCCGGCCTGATCCAGAAGCCGATCTCCGAGCAGGCGCTGAAGGCCGGCCTGCCGCACGGCGGCGAGCGCTTCACGCCCGAGCTGGCGATGCAGGCGGCGCACCGCGCCGGCATGGGGGCGCGCCTGGTACGGCGCCCCAAGGTCGCGGACATCCTGAAGCTCACCCTGCCCTGCATCCTGCTGCTGAAGGGCGGCAACGCCTGCGTGCTACGCGACTTCCCGAGCGACGACCAGGCTGAGATCATCAGCCCGGAAGGCGGTACCGGCAGCAAGGTCAAGATCGGCGACCTGCAGGAGCAGTACACCGGCTACACCATCTTCGTACGCGCCGAGTTCAAGTTCGATAGCCGCTCCTCGGACATCAAGCTGTCCGACCCGCGGCGCTGGTTCTGGGGCACGCTCGGCAAGTTCTGGCCGATCTACAGCCACGTGGTGCTGGCCTCGATCCTGATCAACTGCTTCGCCATCGCCAGCCCGCTTTTCATCATGAACGTCTACGACCGGGTGGTGCCGAACAACGCGCTGGAGACCCTCTGGGTGCTCGCCGCCGGCGTCGCCACGGTCTTCGTCTTCGAGTTCATCATGCGCAACATGCGCACCTACTTCGTCGACACGGCCGGGAAGAACGCCGACGTAATCATCGCCAGCCGCCTGCTGGAACGAGTCATGGCGATGAAACTGGACAAGAAGCCACCCTCGACCGGCGCGCTCGCCAACAACCTGCGCGAGTTCGAATCGCTGCGCGAGTTCTTCACCTCCGGCACCCTGGTCGCCTTCGTCGACCTGCCCTTCGTCTTCCTCTTCATCCTGGTGATCTGGCTGATCTCCGGGCCGGTCGCCCTGGTGCCGCTCTGCGTCATTCCGATCGTGATCGGCGCCGGCCTGATCCTGCAGTTTCCGCTGCGCAACGTGATCGAGAAGACGCATCGCGAGTCGACCCAGAAGCATGCCCTGCTGTTCGAGACCATCGACGGCCTGGAGACCATCAAGGCGGTCGCCGCCGAGGGCCGCGTGCAGCGCGCCTGGGAGCGCTTCGTCGGCATGGCCGCGCAGTCGGCCGGCAAGGCGGCCTTCATCTCCGGCGTGGCGACCACGATCGCTCAGCTCTCGGTGCAGATGACGACGATCGCCGTGGTCGTCTACGGCGTGCACGAGATCGCCGAGGGCAACATCACTATGGGCGCGCTGATCGCCGCCACCATTCTGACCGGCCGCGCCCTGCAGCCGCTCGGCGCCGTCGCCGCCATGCTGACCCGCCTGCAGCACTCGCGCGTCGCGCTCAAGGGCCTCGACAGCATCATGAAGACGCCGGTCGAGCGCGAGGAGGGCAAGACCTTCCTGCACCGTCCGCACCTGAGCGGGCGCATCGAGTTCCAGAACGTCGCTTTCGGCTATCCCGGCCAGCAGACCAAGGCGCTAGACGGCAGCTCCTTCTCACTGGAGCCGGGCGAGCGGGTCGCCATCCTGGGCCGCGTCGGCTCCGGCAAGAGCACCATCGCCCGCCTGCTCATGGGCCTCTACGAGCCGACCGACGGCGCGGTGCTGATGGACGGCACCGACGCGCGCCAGATCGACCCGGCCGACCTGCGCCGCAACATCGGCTACGTCAGCCAGGACAACTACCTCTTCTTCGGCTCGGTGCGCGACAACATCTCCTTCGGCGCGCCGCACGTGGACGAGCGCACCATCATGCGCGCCGCCGAGATCGCCGGGGTCAACGACTTCGTGCAGGGCCATCCACTGGGCTACGACCTGCCGGTCGGCGAGCGCGGCATGGCGCTCTCCGGCGGCCAGCGCCAGGCCATCGTGGTCGCCCGCGCGCTACTGCAGGACCCGCCGATCCTGATGCTCGACGAGCCGACCAGCTCGATGGACAACGCCTCCGAGGCATTGTTCAAGAGTCGCCTGGAAGAGGTGCTGCCGGGCAAGACCCTGATCATGGTGACCCACCGCGGCTCCCTGCTCTCCCTGGTCGACCGCCTGATCGTCATGGACGGCGGCAAGATCGTCGCCGACGGCCCCAAGGAGGAGGTGCTGAAGGCGCTGCGCTCCGGCCAGGTCAAAGCGACCGAGCGGCCCAAGCCTAAGGGTGCGGTCTCGGCATCGCCCAAGGCGGCGATCGAGAGCAAGACACCAGAGGCCAAGGCAAAATGAACACCCACGCGATGAACCTGGCAACGAAAGCAAAGCAGCCAGGAAAAGGGGACAGTCCCCCTCAAAAAGGGGACAGTCCCCTTTTCCTGGCCGGGTTCGAGAGGCCGGCATGTCGATAAAGGGCATCTTCGACAGCGACGACCTGCACTTCGTGCCGGACGTGGCGGCGGCGACGCGGCGGCGCGGCCATCGCTTCGCCTACATGCTGTCCTTGACCGCCTTCCTTTTCTTCGTTGTCTTCGTCGTCTGGGCCAAGTTCGCCGTGCTCGACGAGGTGACGCGCGGCGAGGCCACCATCGTGCCCTCCAGCAAGACCCAGGTGATCCAAAACCTGGAAGGCGGCATCTTGGCCGAGATCCTGGTCAGCGAGGGCGACATCGTCGAACAGGGCGACATCCTGATCCGTATCGACAACACGACGGCGCGGGCCAACTTCCGCGACGTGCGCTCCCAATACCTCACCCTGCAGGCCACCGTAGCGCGGCTCCAGGCCGAGCTGAAGGACGAGGAGGAGCTGACCTTCCCCGAGCAGGTCATGAACGAGGCGCCCGAGGCGGCCGCCGGCCAACGTGCGCTTTTCAATGCCCGCAAGGCGCAGTTCAACGCCAAGAAGTCGGTGCTCGAATCCCAGGCCGCCCAGCGCCGCGCCGAGATCGAGGAGATGGAGGCCCGGCGTCGCCAGGTCAGCCAGAGCCTGGCCCTGGCGCAAGAGGAGCTGGCCATCACCAAGCCGCCGGTGCAGAAGCAGCTCATGCCCAAGGTCGACCTGCTGCGCGTGCAGCGCGAGATCGCCGACCTGCAGGGCGAGGCCAACACCATCCGCGTCTCGATCCCGCGCGTGACCCGCGCCGCCAAGGAGGCGGAGGAGCGCATCGAGGAGCTTTCGCTGACCACCAAGGCGGAGGTCTCCGACGAACTCAATCAGGCGCGCACCGAGCTGAAATCCGCCGCCGAGCTGCTGTTCGCCGGCGAGGACCGGGTGACCCGCACCGCCGTGCGCTCGCCGGTGCGCGGCACCATCAAGGACATCAAGCACAACACCGTGGGCGGCGTGATCCGCCCGGCCGAGGACATCCTGGAGATCGTGCCGCTCGACGACACCCTGCTGGTCGAGGCGCAGATCCGCCCGGCCGACATCGCCTTCCTGCGCCCCGGCCAGGAGGCCACGGTCAAGATCACAGCCTACGACTTCTCGATCTACGGCGGCCTCAAGGGCCGGCTTGAGCGCATCTCCGCCGACACCATCAAGGACGAGAACGGCGAGTCCTTCTACCGCGTCTACCTGCGCACCGAGCGCAACACCCTGAAGCACCAGGACGCCGAACTGCCGATCATCCCCGGGATGACGGCGGCGGTCGAAATCCTGACCGGCGAGAAAACGGTGCTCGACTACCTGCTGAAGCCGATTTTGAAGGCGAAGGAGCGGGCGTTGAGGGAGAGGTAGGGCGCAGTCTCCTGCCGCGCCCAGACGAAGCGTCGCGTGCTCCTCAGCAGCATCATCGTAGGTAGTGTCTGCCGTTATCCCTATAGTACTCTACTCTATGACGACCTGATCTTGGCGCCTCGTGGCACGAAACGGAAATGCGAGATCCGCGCAACTGGTGTCAGTGAAGCCCAATGCGAACGCAGCGGATCCCTTGGTGTCGTCATAAACCAAACCAAGAGGCAAACCATCTATCGGGTTTGAAAGGAACGGGGGGTAGTAGGCGGAGGTCGTAAGTTTGACCTTATCCAACAAGGAGATTTCCCTTGGAACTGCCACTCTACGTCTGGCGGCCTCAATCGAACATTCGGCGACGGCAGAGACGACCTTTCGGCGACAGGCTTCGTGACTGGGCGGCCTGGATTGGATGGGGGACCGGGCAGGACGCACCAGCATCGGCGATGGCAACATAAGAATCGGAACGCCTCGCGTGGATCGAAAGTGCTCGCTTCGGCGACGCGTTGCAAAGCGAACGAGTGAACGGCTTGCGGCTGCTTCACTCCAGAATGCGTTTGTTTCTCCGGCAGGTCCGCGATGGGGAAAATGACTCACTACGATCAGACGACCCGTTAGTCGCGAGTGAGATCGAAGGACCTGATAACGTAAAAGATCTTTCGCACATTTGGATGGGGTTGGTGGCCCCGAAACCCTTCAGGCTTGAAGTCGCGAAACCTTTGAGCCAGAGGAGGAACCAGGAGCCACCATGGAAGAGGATAGCACCAC